>Ga0222673_1000029_pt1 | contig 90778 bp, 103 predicted proteins | sample AntAcemetagen801_FD_179845 | JGI IMG/M metagenome (GOLD analysis project Ga0222673, IMG submission 179845) | Saline water microbial communities from Ace Lake, Antarctica - #801 | ecosystem: Environmental > Aquatic > Non-marine Saline and Alkaline > Saline | place: Antarctica: Ace Lake...
TCTCGAGGCGCACCACCACGAACCCCAATGCGTACGCAGAAGTATCGAATCACCACGCGCTCCGCGCGTTGCGATCATTGTTCATTCTCGAAATGGGTTCGAGCAAAGGTAAGTAGTTCACCGCAGAAAGAAACTTCACGCTCTGAAAGAGCTGGGGACGTCCGCGCCACAGGCGCGGACGAAGCAGAATCGGGCAAAAAACCTTGTCGCTGTGCGACAAATTGGCAGGATGAAGAAAGAGAAAAGCACGCGGTTTTGTCCTTGTTTTAAATCTAAAAGATAATTTTTGAAAAAATTATGTCCAAACCAAAATATTTTCTATACGCTCGGAAGTCATCAGAAGATGATGACAAACAGATGATGTCTATTGAAGCGCAGTTGTTTGAGTTGCGGGAATTTGCGCGTAAAGAAAATCTTGAAATCCTGTCGGAGTTTCAAGAGTCGAAAAGCGCAAAGACACCCGGCAGAACAGTGTTTGGTGAGATGATGGCGAAAATAGAAGAAATTGGGAACGTTGGGATTTTATCTTGGCATCCAGACCGCCTAGCCAGAAACAGTATCGACGGAGGGCGGGTAATTTACGCTATTGACCAAAAGAACATAGTGTCTTTGCGCTTCCCGACATTTTGGTTTGAACCTACTCCTCAGGGACTCTTTATGTTGCAAGTGGCTTTCGGGCAGTCTAAATACTATTCGGACAATCTATCTGAAAACGTCAAAAGAGGCGTCCGCCAAAAACTACGCCGCGGAGAATGGTTGAACTTGGCTCCTCTTGGGTATGTGAATAATCCACGCACGCGGAATATCGAACCAGATGAGGTAAAAGCCAGAGCTATCAAAAAAGCCTTCGAGGAGTATAAAACAGGCAATCTCACCTATGTGTCGTTGGCGCAGTTTTTGGCGGACTTGGACGTGACGACACGCAAAGGAAAGCCCCTTGCCAAAGTTTCCATTAAAAAGTTGTTGACCAATCGCGCGTATCTCGGATTTATAAAATACGGTGACGAATGGTTTAATGGAAACTTTGAGCCACTTATTTCTCCGCAATTGTTTGCAGACGTGCAGAAGGTTTTGCAATCCAAAGAACGACCAAGGAAACGGAAAGTCAAACATGACTTTCCGTTTACCGGACTTTTTCGCTGTGGGGAGTGTGGTTCGATGATTAGCGCACAGTGGACAACTAATCGTCATGGAACAAAATATAGATATTATCGTTGCTCAAAAAAGTCTGGTCGTTGTGGTCAGTCGTACTTGCAAGAGAAAGACCTCGTTTCGCAATTAAAGGCACGTCTGCAAACAATCTCGCTTCCTGATAGGTATACTGCGTGGATGTTGGAGCGGGTAAGAGATTGGGAACGCAAGGAAATTGGCGTGTCCCAAAGCGAGAGTCAAAATCTTTCTGCAAAATTGAAAGCCAACGAAGCTCGCATGAATAAGTTGGTTTCTACTTATCTTGATGGCGATATACCAAAAGCAATTTATCTAAAGCAGAAAGACACCCTCATGCGATCTTCACTCACTTTGCAAGCAGAAAAGAAAGATTGCGACGACGGAAGAAATAAGTGGGTCGAACCCTTGCGAGAGTGGATTTTAGATAAAAAACAAGCCACCTTTTTAGCCTCCGCAGACAATTTCTCCGAAATCGCCCGCTACGTCAAAAAAGTTGGAACGAACCCGACGGTTCGTGACAAAACCGCGTGCTTTTCTCTTTCTTCACCCTGCCAATTTGTCGCACAGCGACAAGGTTTTTTGCCCGATTCTGCTTCGTCCGCGCCTGTGGCGCGGACGTCCCCAGCTCTTTCAGAGCGTGAAGTTTCTTTCTGCGGAGGGAGAGGGATTCGAACCCTCGAAGAGCGTAAACCCTTAACGGTTTTCAAGACCGCCGCCTTCAACCACTCAGCCATCCCTCCGTATGTGTAAAGGTAAACCCAATACGTGCAAAGGATAGTACCAGAAACTGAGGAAATTTCCAACTATGCTATGCTAGAAGTCATGCGAAAAATGGGTATTGATTATGGGACAAAAAATGTTGGCATAGCTCTTTCTGATGATCAAGGATTGATGGCTTTTCCTCATAAAGTCCTTAAAAATGATAAAGATTTTAAGAAAAATCTGTTTACTATGATAGATGAAATGAAAGTTTCAGAAATTATAATTGGACATTCATTGGGGCGTGACGGTGAGCCAAACAAGGTACATCAGGCCGTCGAAGAACTCATCACTGATATCACTCTTGAGAATGGGCTTCCGGTCCATTTAGAGCCTGAGCAATACACGACACAAGAAGCAATTCGCTTTCAAGGGAAAAATAAAGATACTGACGCCTCAGCAGCTGCTATTATTTTAAATAGTTACATTATTCGGCATAGTTAAAGTATATGGAAAAAGAAATGATTAGTTATGATGATTTTGCGAAGCTCGATATTGCGCTGGGGATTATTACTGCCGTGGAAATTGTTGAAGACACCGATAAGCTTTTGAAGCTCACTGTAGACGTCGGTGAGGCTGAGCCTAGACAAATAATTTCAGGAATCCGGACATATTTTGAAGATCCACAGGAGCTCGTAGGGAGACAATGTCCGTTCTTGGTAAACCTGCAACCACGTGTTATTCGGGGTCTTGAGAGTCAGGGCATGATTTTAGCTGCCGAAAAAGATGAAGTGTTTGCACTTTTAAATCCACATAACTTACTTCCTCCAGGAACACGAATTAATTAAGTTTTTATGTTTATAGATCCAATCGAGACTCGTGTTGAAGAAGCCGCTACGAAAGCTGGAGGGATACTCCGCTCGAAGTATGGACTCTGGGCACTTGCAGTTATTTCTTTTTTTGAATCCGCACTGCCGGTACCTATACTGACTGACCCGTTTCTCGTTGCGTATATTTTAGCTGATAAACATTCTGCACTGAAGGGAGTTATTGTAACGACAGTTTCTTCAGTTCTTGGTGGCGTATTTGCGTACGTCATGGCACTTTCATTTTATGCATTTATTGCTGAGCAGTATTTAGTGGGACACGTTGGAGAGCAGTTTTATACTATTGTAGACGGCTTTAAAGAGGGAACGTTTGCACTCACAATCCTTGGCGCGGTGACACCAGTCCCGTATACACTTGTCGCGCTAGCTGCAGGCTTTGTGCATGGAAGTTTTATGGCATTTATTGTTGCTTCGATGTTGGGTAGAGGCTTTAGGTATGCGTTGGTTGGTTGGCTTACAAATAAGTTTGGGCAGCAGGCGCTTATCGTCGGACGAAAAAATTTACTACTTGTTACCGCGCTGTGCTTTGCGGCAGCTTTTGTGTACGTATATTTTTTGTAAGTGTGAGTTCTGTATGATATCTATTTTTTAGTAGCGTATAATATGTATACGTATGGATGTTCTTAAGACAATCGGGAAACTTATTCCGCCACCTGCACATATGCAACTGCCTAGTGCAGGTGTTGATGTTTCGGACACTTCCCTAAAGTATATCCAATTTAAACCTGATAGCAGAAGTGGCACACATCTAGAGTTGCTCCACTGGGGTGACATCGATCTCCCTGAGGGGACGTTAAAACGGGGAGAAGTAAATGACGGTGCTAAGCTCGCTTCTGCACTTCGAGAAGTACGCGAACGTACAGGTATAGACAATGTCCGAGTTTCATTGCCAGAAGAACGAGCTTATTTGTTTGAAACCGAAATCAAAAAGGGCACCTCTTTTAAAGAGATTAGAGGTTTGTTGGAATTTCGCTTGGAGGAAAATGTGCCTTTGTCGCCGCGGGATGCTTTTTTTGACTACGACATTATTGAAGATGTGAAGAATGAGGATATGTTGTTGGTATCAGTTACTGCGTATGCAAAAGATACAATCATGAGCTATTACGACGCATGTCTTGCTGCGGGAGCAGTCCCTATTTCGTTTGAGGTAGAAGCTCAGGCAATTGCACGTTCAGCTATCCCAAAAGACGATACTGATACACACATCATCGTGGACTTTGGTAAAACACGTACAGGTATTGGCATTGTGCACAAGAAAGTGCTCATGTACACATCTGCTATTGATATTGGTGGCGCAGATCTTTCGTCAGCATTATGTAAACAATTAGGGAACAAAGAAGAGTCTGAGCTAACTGAAATAAAAAATATGCAGGGTTTGGTTCGCGGGGCTGCTAGCTCTGAAGTGTATGATGCACTTATCCCGACCATGTCAGCAATCGCCGATGAAATAAAAACACGAATTCAGTATTGGAATTCACAAGGTATAGACAATGGACGCGGGATTGAATCGGTCATTCTTTGCGGAGGGAGTGTAAACATGAAAGGTCTGCCAAGTTATTTTACTGAAGTGTTGGAGATCGAATCTCGAAGAGCTGATGTGTGGCAAAATGCATTCTCTGTACAGAAGTCTGTCCCTGCAATTGGAAAGAGGTATTCTTATGGGTATGCAACTGCGGTTGGCTTAGCGTTAACTCCTTTTATGTAATATGGCAAATCTCATACCACCATCAGCAAAAAAACAAGTTTGTGTCGAGTATTGGGTACGCGTTGTTTCAGTGTGGCTATTCCTTGTGGGCACTGGGCTCCTTGTGGTTGCGGCACTAAATCTTCCCGTGTATATCCTCATTCAAAGCCAACTGGGTACGTATACAGATAAGTTCAATGAAGCAAATAATCAAAATTCAGCATTCGAAAAAATTGAATCTGAGATTGTAGAGTCAAATGAGATTGCAGAGTTGCTTTCTGGTGACAGGCAGACTGTATCTTTTGTGGGTCTGTTAAAAGAGTTTGATGTATTAGCGAGTGATGCAATCGATGTAACAAGTTTCAGTTTTGCTCGTGATGGTACTATTATTGGGACAATACATATTTCTGGAAAAGCAGCAGATCGGCAGTCCCTCGTTGCTTTTAGTGAGGCAATAGAAAATCACACTCTTTTTGAAAGTGCAGAAATTCCGCTCTCAAATCTTGCAAAAGATAGAGATATTCCTTTCACTATCACGGTCATACCGCGTACTAGTATTGAATAACATGTTAACAAAGAAAACCAAACGAACATTTATATTTTCTCTCCTCTACGCACTTTGTAGTGTTGGTGCCTTCGCTTTTCTTATTTATTTGATCATGCATGAAGGTGCAGAATTAAAAACACAGTCAGAGATTGTCTTAAAAAATAATGTGATGCAACAAAAGTATGCAGATGTGTTTAAGTCACTTGCTCTGACTGAAGAGGAGAGGGCTCTGTTGAAGGGACACATACTTACAGAGAGTGATACAGTAAAATTTTTATCTGAAGTTGAATCAATTGCTCGAAGAAATGAAGTAAATCTCACAACAAATTCATTGACTGTTTCAGACAAAAAAGAAGGTTCTTTTGAGATCCTTGTTATTAAATTTTCAGTAGACGGAGGTGAAAAAAACATTCATAAAGTATTGCAGGTGCTTGAAACACTTCCTTATTATAGTCAGGTAACCGAATTGCAGCTTGCGAGAAGAGAAAATGCGCAGCTCGACACAAGTCTTTCTGGCGCTCTTACCCTAACACTTAGTTTGCGTTAATATGATTGATAAAAATGATATTTTAAGGTTTGCAAAACACGTATATACACGTGGACAGGGTGTGCCTGACAGAAAGCTGCTACACCCTAAGCGAGACTGGGCGATAGGTTTATCAGTATTTTTGTTAATTGTGTTTGCAGGAGGTGTGCTTAGTACTAATTTATTTGAGGCATATAAAAACGTGCAAACAAGAAAAGTAGATGTTGCTATACAAATCCCCGTATACAAAGAGTTGCTCGTGAAGACTGTGTTAGAGAAATACTCTGAACGTAGTGAAATGTATGATTCTTTGCAGAAAAAAAGCATGGTTACTAAATTGGATTTGAAACAAGTGGATGAAACTCCTACTACAACTGATGTATCCATCATAGAACAAGAAATGATTCCAGAAAATGGAAAAAGCACAGAGTCTGAAGACTCAGCAAATAGCGACTCAGGAAAAGCTGAAGAGGGTACAGTACAGCTGGATGTGAGTTAGAAGTACCTCCTAGGAGGAGAGAATTTTTTCATGCAGCATGAACAGTAGACCTTTTAAAAATTTTGTTCCATGTTGTTCATAAAAAACATGAAAGCTTTTTGACCTCATGAGTTAAAAGAAAAGACCACGCTCAATGCGTGGTCTTTTCTATTGGGTGTCTCGTATCGATAACAGAAAATTACCCAGCGAACCCACATGCGGTTCCGAGTGGCTCATACCACTCGTTACTGATTACTTTTAGCAGGGGCTTGTTTATGGCAATATGTTACAAATATGATACCAAGGTTTGTTTTAAGTGATAAATTCGTTTATCATGATTTTATATGGCAAGTACTGAAATGATAGATATCGTAGATAAAGAAAATAATGTTGTGGGTATGACTGATGTCGATACTGCGCATAATGAAAAATTGATGCATCGTGTCGTTGGTGTATTTGTACTTAGTTCTGACGGTGACTTATATCTTCAAACGGGCAACAAGTATGGAAAACTTGATCTATCAGTAGGTGGGCATGTACAAAAGGGTAAATCCTATGAGCAGGCTGCCCGACGTGAGATGTTGGAAGAAATAAGGCTTGATGTACCTTTGACACACGTCTCCACATTCCTACCAAAAGAAGCTCGATTAAACCATTTTTGGGCAATTTTTACTGCTACAGCACCAGTAGGGTGGGTTTTTGCTGAAACTGAAGAAGTTCAATCACTTGAAAGAATAAGTATGGAAAAGATAAAACAAATGATGCAGTCAGAGCCGGATTTGTTCACTCACGGTTTTATGAATACTATGCAGGAGTTAATTCGAATTAAAAACATTTAAATTAGTGTAGTTTATTGTTCCGTCAGACTTATTAAGATTAACAAGTTATATTAACCCCTCTCAGTAGACCTCACTAGAGGGGTCATGCTAATTCTGGGAACTCGTCTACAGTAGCTGTCTCTCAAAATTTATCACTCGTTTTTTTTAAAAAATGATACAAAAACAGCCTGTCAAAACAAGTCGACTGACTGTTTATGCAGGCTTTGGTGAACTTTGTATTATGCAGTTCGGTTAAAGGTTACACGCCATCTTCCTTCTCGAAAGCGAACCATACGTTACTGTTCCAAACACCATCAAATTCGATGTCAAAAACATTTCGCTCAGAGCCAAGATACCATATCGAACAGACTCGGTTCTGGCCATCAACGAGACTTGGCTCGGTTGAGGCAATAGCCATGTCAGGTAACTCTAATTCAGTCGGAAGACACTGTTTATGTTCCCCGATAGCAAATACCACCTGCGGTTTTGTTGAACATAAATTGTATTGACTTGCCCATGCAAGTGCTTCTTTGCCAGTTGGAATGGCTTTCCCAAAATTTACCAGAACCACATTGCATTCCAAAATACTGCCGGACTGCGGTGGGTAACTGTCGCTGACATTACGAATTTCTGTTTCATTCATGGCGTGGGAACCAATTCCATCAATGGCTTCATTCCACGGACGCATTGGGTTAACTGAAACTGAGAGGGTATGTATACGACCTCCGTCTGGTGCTATGAGTGCTTCTTGCATTTTCTTACCTCTCACTTTTCGTCGCTACAGAGCGACGATTCCAAAATAACCATAGCACTTACGAAAGAATATACAAGGTTTAGCATTTAGTGTTCTTTACATAATTAAGTCACCGACTCGGACAGTTTTTACAAAACTGGAGGACAAGTATTAGTAAAGTTGTCCTACAATTAAACATTGAAAAACATAGCCAAAACCACCAGCGGTTCTGGGTTCTTATTGGGGTTAATATGGTGACCTTCAAAATATCGTTGTTTTGAGGCCTCTCGGTAGGTCTCGCTAGACTGTGCCCCCGGGAGGGATCGAACCTCCATCTAAAGCTTAGAAGTCTCTTGTTCTATCCATTGAACTACAAGGGCGGATGACATAATGGCGTGCCAACAGGCACTACCATAGCAAATTTTGGGGAAGTGGAACAGGGTGAAGCAGGTTTTGTGTAAAAAAAACGCCGAGAGATGATATATGAGAGTAAGACTCAAATATAAAATATCGGCGCCAGCAAAATGATTTGCATGTACATCTATCTTTTGCCAGGGAACTGCGCGGCCACTTCCCAAGCCGCGTGCACTGCGTTCATGGCATGTGTTTCTTCTATCACTTCGACACGTCGACATTCGACGATGCTGACTACTGGAGGAGGCATTTCTCGCATTGTTGCGATGATGTGCCGCCAACTGATCCCATTTTTATGGGCACTTATGCGAATAGCGTTACGCACCTCACTGCACAGCATAACGTTTCCTCCACTGTTACACGTTACACTGAATGTGCAACACTACACTTAAAAATACTCCTCAGGAAAATTGGGTCAAGGTAGTTTTGCACAGTGCAATTAGGAACGGAAACATCTGCTACGTACTTACATAGAGTGCGCGCGACAGGGGACGATGTTGAAACTTTTTATACAAAAAACACCAACGGATTGTGTAAGCGAATTCCGTTGGTGCTAGTATCGAGGTCGTTTAGTGGGCCTCAGCATCTGTGTGGGTAAGAGTTCTCTATCGTATGAGTAGACTTTTAATTGAATCACGTCGAGGCCTTTTGAAACACTTTTAGGGCCAAAGTCTGGAAAGGTACTGAAGACACGAGCATATTCGATATTTATGGTCCAGCCTTTGTGTGGGCCACTGATGTCGGTGAATGGTAGATAAATCTCCCAGCGATTGTCACCGCGAAAAAAGAACGGCGTTTTTCCAGTTGGACGCCACCCAATGATGTAATACTTAGGCATTGTCCCTCCTCCTAGTTTGGTTGTAACACAAAGATACCTAAAAATTCAAAAGTGGCAAGTTTTGAATACTTATAAAATAATAAAGCCCCTAAGTAGGGGCTAAGTTGATGTGTGCGCGATGAGAGACTTGAACTCCCGACATCTTCAGTGTAAATGAAGCGCTCTACCAACTGAGCTAATCGCGCATGTGTTTCCTGTATTCAGGTAAAGCATATAGTACTTGTTTTTCAAAATATTTCAATATGTCTAGGGTGCGGTATACTCTTCTGTAATGATGGAGATATATTGCATTGTAAGTGGACAAGTCCAAGGTGTCAGATATAGGGACTATGCACAAGTTTCAGCAAACGGACTTGGTCTTTCTGGGTGGGTTAGAAACCTGCCTGATGGGTCAGTGGAAGTATGTGTGCAGGGGCTGCCCGATACACTTAAAGAGTTTGTTGAATATTTGCATGAAGGCTCACTTCATGCGAAGGTTGAGGCTGTCTCTGTTGATTGGCGTACAGCAAAGAAGGTTCTCGATGATTTTTCGATACAGTTTTAAATATGGATATACAGATTATTTTTGAAAACGATGATGTGTTGGTTATTAATAAACCGGCGGGTGTTATGGTGCATCCAGACGGCCATTCAAAAGAAGTAACGATTGCGGATTGGTTTTTGGGCCGTGTCCCAGAAGCACAGGGTGTTGGTGAATCGCAAACTTCTCCAAAGGGGGAGGTGCTCGAAAGGTCAGGGATAGTCCACAGGCTCGATAAGGAAACATCAGGGGTAATGGTTCTGGCTAAGCATCAGGATGCATTCGAGCATCTAAAAGCACAATTTCATGACCGGCTAGTGCATAAAGAGTATCGTGCGTTTGTGTACGGCCCCATACGTGAACGGTGGGGAACGATACATCGACCTATTGGACGTTCGTCAAAAGATTTTCGGCTTCGCTCAGCTCAGCATGGTGCAAAGGGTGCTTTGCGTGAAGCAACCACAGAGTGGGAGTGTATTCTGACAGGAAGCTATGAAGGGGAATCATTTTCGTATATGAAAATGATTCCTAAGACAGGGCGTACTCATCAAATTCGTGTGCACCTTATGGCAATCGGAAAGCCAATTGTGGGCGATGTGCTCTATGCACAGCCAGAAATGAAAAATTCAAACAACTTAGACTTCGATAGAATGGCGCTGCATGCGCACGTGCTCAAAATTGTCCTCCCAGGTGGGGAGGAAGAGAGTCTTGTTGCGCCACTCCCCGTTTCATTTGAACGTGCATCAGAAAAGATTGTGGAGGAATAAAAAAGCCGTGAATCGTATGGTGTGAAGCCGGAAGCTGGTGCTTTTTCTCTAATTCAATTAGATATTGCGGTTGATTGGAGGCTGTGGTACAGTACCCGGGCTTTTGAAGCGCTATTTTATTTTAATTACATTATGAACACAGTAACAACAGGTGTACAGATTTCTCCAGTAAACATGGAGGATCGACAGATTCTCGGCATTCGAGCTGGAGACACAGTACGTGTACACCAAAGAATTCAAGATAAAGGTAAGACACGTATCCAGATTTTTGAGGGTATTGTTCTTGCACGGAAACACGGAAACGAGGCAGGAGCAACGTTTACTGTACGAAAAATGGCAAGTGGTGTTGGTGTAGAGAAAATCTACCCACTTTATTCTCCTAATATCGATAAAATCGAGATTGTAAAGCGAGCGAAAGTACGACGAGCTAAACTCTACTATATTCGTGAAAAGGTTGCTCGAGAAATTAAGCGACAGATGCGACGCATGAGCTTGGTTTCAATCGGTACTGAATCAGGTATTGAAGTTGCAGCAAAGGCAGAGGCAGACGCAGCAGCAAAGGCTGAGCAAGAAGCTAAGGAAGCTGAAGCTGTAGCAGCAAAGGAAGCTGAGGAAAAAGCAGCAGCTGAAGCAAAAGAGGTTGAAGTTGTGGAAGATGTTGTTGAAGAAAAAACAGGGGAGACACCAGTTGAGGAAGAAAAGAAAGACTAATTATCTAAAACAAAAAGCGACGTGTTACGTCGCTTTTTGTTTGGGTTGGTTGCAAAAGCTCAAAAAAACTTTACAATAGCTGGGCTTTCTTAAGTGGAATGTCCAGGTGGCGAAATTGGTAGACGCGCTACCTTGAGGGGGTAGTGGGGGTTTCCCCGTGCTGGTTCAACTCCAGTCCTGGACACAAAATAAAACAGCCGGTCGTAAGGCCGGCTGTTTTGTGTATACTTACTTTATGCGTTCATATACACCCAAAAACGTTTCATTGATTCCAACTCATGCACAGAAAGTTTTTTCAGGGGTTATTTTTGATGTATATCAGTGGGATCAAGAGCAATTTGATGCTTCAACAAAAACATTTGAAATGATTAAGAGGCCAGATACTGTTGAAATAATTGCTATTAATGGTGACAAAATTATTGTAACAAATGAAAGACAGCCTCACATTGATGAGGCATATATCTCAATTCCAGCCGGCATGCATGACAAAGAAAACGAAAATGAACTCCAGGCAGCAAAGCGTGAACTTGCTGAAGAGACAGGGTATTATTTTAAAAATTGGAAACTTATTCGAGCAGTACAAGCAGGTAGTGGGAAAATTGAACATATCATTTATACTTTTTTAGCCACTGAGCTAGAGAGTGTTGGTGCACAAATGCTTGATGCTGGCGAACAGATTGAAGTTATTGAAATGACTTTTGAAAAATTTAAAAAATCTGAAGGGATTGATAATATGCGTTTCTACCCAAGTGCAATAATGCATTCCGCAGATTCCTTAAGTGACCTCTTGTCTCTCCCTAGCTTACACAACTATGCAAACTAAAAAAGATTATTCATACGGGGTTATCCCACTTATTAAAGTTGATGATGGCTGGGAGGTTTTTCTCATTTATCAGTACGGAAGTAAAGATGACGTGTATTGGACTTTCCCGAAAGGACATCCAGAAAAAGGAGAGACTCCTGAAGAGACTGCACAGCGCGAACTTTTTGAAGAAACCAATATTACACTTGAGCGACTAGAAAAAGATACAGTATATGCGCAATCATACTCATTTCACCATGGGGACACGCTTATTGATAAATCAGTTGTATACTACCTTGGATTTACAACCTCAAAGGATTTTTCCCTTCAAGAAGATGAAGTAAAAGAGGCTGGGTGGTTTACACTCGAAGCGGCTCGAGAACAACTAACTCATGATCTTGCGAAAAAAATGTTTGATACTGCAGTGAAAAATCTAGAAAAATTACAATAAAAGCCTGCGCATTTTGCGCAGGTTTGTTTTTAAGACCGCCATCCTGAATTAGAGAGATCAAAACTCTTTACTTCGTGTATGGAAGTCTTGGGTCAGGCACGCAACCTGTCTCGTAGTTCGTAAAGCCTTGAAGTGAGTTCAGGGACGGTCAGAACAGTTTGGTGGGTGTCATGTGATCCAATCGTGTGGATCAAACGAACGTTACAGCTTTTTTGTAGCGTTTCACGAAAGTTTGATGATGCATTAAACGCATTATCGTACAGTCGATCAAGTAGATCCTGGTAGGCCTGACCTGATCTTTCGTACGTTACCCCGTTCCAGTATAGCGTTTGAGTTTCTTTCCATGTGTTATGAATTCTGCCCTTACGCTTGGCTGATTTTCCATCCAGTCCGCATATACAGATTTGTTCTGCCGGATCAGCACACTTGAAAGCCTGTAATGGACCCTCGAGGCAAGTGCAGTGGATGCTATCAAATTTGAATGTAAGGGGATTAAAGTTAGAAAGTTGTTTCTCGACTGGGTGTTTGGAACCAAAACTAATGTCTAACATGTGCATTCTCCTGTTTGTAAAGAACAATGTCATGAGTATAGATATCTCTAAAATTTATGTTTAAATTTTAGACAATCTAATTTTATCTATTGCAGGTATCCTTTATTTAAAGTCTATTTTTGTTAGATTGTGTTGACGAAAAATACGTCAGTATGTATGGTGTATAGATGAAGCAAATGCTAAATAATGTACTTCGCCCATTGGGTCTGAAAAAACCTGAAGTTGTTGTGTATTACAAACTCCTGGCGTATGATCATGTGAACACTAGTGTGCTGAGTCGCGAGACAAAGATCCCTCGGACATCTTTGTATACAATATTAGCTACACTGGAGAAGCGGGAATTAGCTAGGCAAGTTGCTGTTGGTGGCCATAAAGAATGGCAGGCAGCTTCACCAGAGGAACTACAGACTATCGTTACTCGTTCATATCAGGCGCTGGAACAAGTTTTGCCTGACCTAGTACAACGGCAAGGATATAAAAGTCTCCATAAAAAAGGGACCGTTGAATTTATTGCAGGTCAAAAAACTAAAAGCCGCGGAGCGTTACGAACGCTATATGGCAACTTACGTTCATTGCCAAAACATGAGTATGTATATGTAATTGAGGGTGTTGTCTCAAAGGAGTATAAGTATGGAACTTACGGTGTTTCGTATAAAAAATCTTGGGAGCGTGTATTGACTGATGCTTCTTTTGCACTGCAAGTTATTGTGTCGCGCTCATCATTGTGTGAGATATATGCCTTTGAAAAAAGTGAATTAAAATTATTTTTGAATAATCCCATTGATCTCTTTGTGTTTGATGATGATGAGCTTGATTTTGATTGCGATATTATAATTAGTAAAGAGCAGGTATTTTTTGCGCATCCACCGCACAATACCGCAGCTATTGTGAATTATAAATATACAGCTGACGCTATGATAAATTTATTTAAAAAAGTTGCGGCAAGCGCAGAGAAAGTAAATTTTCAAGAAGAAATTAGAAGCAGGTTGTAATTAAAAAAGTTTTATTTGTTACAATGACAAAATGAAAAAGTTAGCTGCGTTACAAAAAGGTGACAAGGTTGCGATAGTTTCGCCAAGCTTTGCAGCTCCGGGAGTCTGGCCCCACGTGCATCAATTAGGGTTGCAGCGTTTGAAAGCTGTGTTTGACTTAGAACCAGTAGAATACCCGGCCACAGCAAAACTCGATGCCACAACAGAAGAAAAGGCAGATGATTTGGTTTCTGCGTTTTCTGACCCAGAAATAAAAGCCGTCATTTCTACGCTTGGGGGAGATATTCAGGTTACCTATATTAAAAACCTTTCACCAGATGTTTTTGTCAATAATCCAAAGCCATTTTTTGGTTTTAGTGACAATTCACATTTCTCAAACTTTTTATTCCTGAATGGTATTCCTTCGTACTACGGAGCAGCGCTCTTTACACAATTTGCTCGGCAAGGGGAGATGGATGAGTACACAGTGAAATACATTAAGAACGCTTTGTTTGAGGAAGGCGAGTTTGAATTAGTTCCATCTACAACCTATAACGATATCGGTCTTGGCTGGGATGACCCAGAGTTGCTTAAGGAATTTAGAAAACAGGAACCAAGTGATGGCTGGTTTTGGGATGGTACTCAAGATGCGGGAGGCTTGTTGTGGGGAGGTTGTGTAGAAGCAGTGGATGAAATGTTGCGTCACGGAGTAGAAATTCCCTCATTAGAAAAATTTGAAGATATTGTAGTAATGCTAGAGACTTCTGAAGAAATACCAGTAGCAGATTACGTTAGGAGAGTAATACGAGCCTTGGGAGAAAGGGGTGTTTTAGGCAGAGTCAGAGGTGTGTTAATGGGACGACCAAAAGCATGGGAATTTGATAAACCACAAACAACAGAAGAAAAATCCAGATACCGAAAAGCACAACGTGAGGCTGTCTTGAGTACTGTTCGACAATACAATAAAGATATCCCTGTAGTACAAAATCTCAACTTCGGCCACACTGACCCACAAATTCCGATGCCGTATGGTGGAAAGGTACGAATAGATATGGCTGAAAAGAAAATATTTGCACAGTTTTGATTTTAGTTGCATCAACTCGAATTTTCAAAGCGTTGTATAAGAAAAACAATATACACTTGATTCAAATAGTAATGACGGTTAGGGTACGTGAGAATGTTATTTAGATTTAAATGAAATCTGTTTTTTAAAAGGTAGGGTTCCGTCAATCACGATGTCTGCTTTTTGCTTAGGGTTGTCTCTTTGTATGTATATTTCTTCCTCAACAAACCATTCTTCCCACATTTTGGTCAGTTCCTCCTTACTTTTTTCTGTTCCTGTGTCACGAGCGATGCCTCTTTCAAGACATATGTCTTTGGGGGTGTCAACAAAAACACGATAGCTAATGTACTCATCAAACTCTTTGCGTGATGAACTAACCCCTTCTAAAATCATAATCTTTGTAACAGGTTGATTTTTAACTGGTTCAGGATGGTGGTTTCCCCACCAGCTAGCAGGTTGATAGGAAAGTGAAGTGGCACCATTTCGAATAGGTTCGAATACTTTTTCGACTATGTCAGGCCACCAGTTCAGTGGATTTTCCCAACCCGAAAAATCATCTGTGTGGATGACTTCAGCATTTAGTTTTTCTGAGAATAACTCTGCCAGTGTAGATTTGCCAGAACCGCCATGGCCATCAATTGCAATGAAGGTCGTTTTGCCAACCTTTGGTTTGATAGAGAGTAGTTCAGATAAGATATTTTTCATAGGGTGATTATAGCAAAGCTCGCTGTAGATAAGGTGGTGGGGGTGAAGTCGTGTTGTGTACGTGTTAGGCTTTCTGGATGAGAAAAGCTAGAGTTATCGAAGAACATAAAACTAACTATATAATTTTAGATGAAAACTCAGAGTTCATCGCTACAACACGTGGGTCGTTTTTTGAGGAAGGGGTGTTCCCTAAGGTTGGTGATTTTGTTATGTATGAAGAGGTTGCTGACCGCAAGGCGGTAATAGAAGAAATTTTACCTCGCACATCGACCGTTGCGCGCAAAGCTGTTGAAACGGAGACAGAGCAAGTTATTGTTGCTAACGTCGATATTATTTTCATTGTTATGGGACTCGACAATGATTTTAACTTAAGTCGTTTGGAACGTTATTTGCTGCTTGCAAGACAGAGTGGGGTTGATTCAGTAGTAATTCTAAACAAAAGTGATTCTGTAGAAGATTACGATGAGTACGTCAATCTCGCAAAAGAAGTTGCTGCGGGAGTCCCGGTGCGCGCAGTAAGCGCTCTCTCAGGTGAAGGCATGGAGTCACTACTTAAGTATTTCACATTAGAAGAAACAGCAGTATTACTTGGTTCCTCTGGCGCAGGTAAGTCTACTATCACAAATTGGTTACTTCGTGAGGATACGCAACGAGTTAGAAATGTCCGTGCTGATGATAGTAGGGGGAAACACACAACAACGTCACGACAACTTTTTTCCTTACCTCATGGTGGATATTTAATTGATACTCCTGGCATGAGGGAGTTAAGTATTATAGAGAGTACTATTGAAGATGAGGATGCTCTATTCGTAACTCTCGATGCACTATCGAGGCAGTGCCAGTTCACAAACTGTGACCATGAAAAGAGTAAGGGCTGCGCTGTACTTAAGGCAATCCAAGAAGGAGAAGTGACAGAAAGGCAACTTCAAAATTACCAAAAATTACAACGTGAGCGTATTTTTGAGGAGAGTAAACATAACAAAGTCCTTTCAAGACAACAAAAACAAAAGCAACAAAAGTTATACAAAAGTTATGATGCGCATCAGAAGGGGTTTGAATAAAAAACCGCCCATCCCAGAGGGAGAGGCGGCGGCGCACGGCGTCATGTGTTCAATCATATCTTAGTGTAGGCAATTGTAGTTTCAGAGTCATCCCAGTTTTCAACGATGGCTCTGACTAAAGCCCTTTCCATTTTGAGAATTCGCTCATAGATATCATCAGATATATAGGGAGCAACCTCACGTAACATTCCGTTCATAATTGAAGACACTCCAGCAGCCGTTTTTTGTTCTTCAGCGTATTGTAGAAAATATGAATAAACTCTAGGTTTTAAATTTTCATCAATTTCGATACTTTCTAAACGCTCCGTCATCTCTTCTGTAGATCAAAGCAAAAAAGTCTGCGTCTGAATTTGTCTTAGTGTGGTCATTATTTTTACTCCCCTGAATCATAGTACTGCAACTATTATGTATGAAATCGGGGAGAATACAAGAAAATCCTAATCAAAGTAAAAACTGTGAGTTTTTGGGTACTGTTTCAGTTAAATTGAGGTTATTAGCTGTCAATTTAAAATGTTCGATAACTTCATCGATTGTATGGTGCTATCTAAGTGTAAGTTGTTACAATTGGAGTATCTTGTTCCTCGGGTGAAACTAGCCGGAATATAGTGCGATGTTTTTTATTAATAAAAGCAGATTGTAGTATAGTTTTCCAAGAAAGCGTTTTGCTTTGATATACTGTGTTATGAAAAAAATTATTTTAGGGCTTCTGTGCATCTTCGTTCTTGGGGCACTTTTCTATCTGTTTAATAACTACATCTATCAGACCAAACAGGGTGATGGATTACCAGAAGATTTTAAGGAAGTGACATTTAGAATAAGTGGCGAACCTGTAACCCTCCAAAATGGAGTAGCTCTGTTGCCAGATGATCTGAATTCCGCAAGTAATAGCGAGGTGCGTTATTTTGAAAATGAACTTGATCATGATATTGATGGCGATGGTGACCTAGATACGGTCTTCCTGGTGACAGAAGATGGCGGAGGAAGTGGAACCTTTTTCTATCTGGTTGGAGCAATCAATACTCCAGAAGGGTATATAGGTTCTCAGGCTGTATTTATTGGAGATCGCATTGCACCACAGACCACAGAAGCGGGTCCTGAAACGCAAGTGGTTGTTAATTTTTTAGACAGAGCAGCCGGAGAACCGATGAGTACGCAGCCTTCAGTGGGGAAGAGCCTGTATTTAAAGTTTTCTCTAGAAACTATGGATTTTGGTGAAGTGGCACAAGATTTTGAAGGTGAGTCTAATGAATTGGCAAATCTTATTGTAGTTAATAGCCCAGTGTTTGGAGAGACAGTTGGTAGTCCGATTGTGGTAACGGGTGAAGCTCGAGGGTATTGGTATTTTGAAGCCTCGTTTCCTATCGAAATAGTTGATTCTACCGGACAAATTATTGGCAACGGATATGCAACTGCAAATGAAGACTGGATGACAGAAGATTTTGTCTCTTTTTCTGCTTCAGTTGAGTATGCTCCACTGCCCGGATTAGCAGGTACACAAGGAAAAATTATTCTTAGAAAAGATAATCCCTCTGGATTACCTGAGAATGACGCTTCAGTAGAAGTCCCTGTTTTATTTGAGTAGGGTATCTGGCCCTGAAGCAAAATCCCCAAGAGGGGATTTTGCTTCAGGACGACGTCGTAGAGTGCGAAGTGCGGAGCATTTTTGCAAGAGGTTGCCAGCTCATTAGAGTGATAACCTGAACAGTCTCTGTATAGAGATGTTCGAACTGTGTTTGAGAGGTTGGGTGATGGAACAATCTTTATTCCAACATTTATTTAGAGGTTGTTGCAACGCCTCTGTATTCTGTTCCAATTTGTTCTGAGACTTCAAAAGAAAACCCAGCTTCAGTGAAATGATTAAAATAAGTTCTGTTCAGGTTACAGCCACCAGCAAAACGTTTCCATAGATTGTTAGTACTACTTTGAAGTACCTGAAATACTCTTGAGTTTGATTTTCCATGCTCTATAAAGATGACCTTGCCAGAAGGCCTTAGTACTCGATGTAGTTCGTCAACTACTTCTCTAACGTCATCGACACTACAAAGTGTCCAAGTGCACACAATTGAGTCTACTGAGTCATCATCCAGAGGAATGGTTTCTGCTCCAGCTACAATTTGCTTAACATCAAAAGTAGTTTCGCTTGATTCAAGAGCAATCTTAAAAAGTTCTTTGCTTGGTTCTAATGCAAGCAATTGAGATATGTTGTTGTAGTAGGGAAGGTTGGCTCCAGCACCAAAACCAATCTCAAGCACCACGCCTGTTGCTTGAGGGATGCACCACTGTCTTCCCGCAACAAATCGTCCCTGATTCATTCGCCACTTTAATAACTTTGGGAGAATATACTTTGAGTACATTGTGATGAGTATACCAAAAGTTTTTAATCCTACTTAACAGTGGGTTCCTATCGTCTATGGAATGGAACCAGTTTGAGGTGAGGGATGATACAACTTTGAATATTCCAACTTTATTAAACATTAAAAAAGTAACAGTATTCCAAAAATAGCAGCAACTGCACTAAATGTAAACGTGACATATTTTTGACCAACCGATAAAGCAATATGAGCACCTGTGTAACTTCCAATCAAAGTGCCAGCAAATAAAATTGCTCCCGTCTGGTAGTCAATAAGTCCTTCTATGCCAAATATAACAAGAGTAATAATAACAACGATAAATCCAGGAACTCGTTTGGTAGCGTTCGCTTCGGTCATAGACATGTGCATTAACTTCACATAAATAACGTTTACCAATAATCCTATACCTGAACCGAAAGCCGCCTGGGCGATACGGGTAATAAAAAAAGTGAAGTAAGTAACAAATCCAATCTTTTGTTCAGAGGGACTTTGTTTTTTGGGTTTGTATGTAATTGCTATTGCAGAAAGTACCAGTATTACACCAATAATTTTCTCTATATATGATTGAGGGATACTAATGACCAGGTAGGCACCAATAATCGCTGCGGGGATACTTACAATAGTCAGAGGTATGACCATTTTCCATTTAATGGCGTTACTTCTGAAAAAACGAGAGAGAGCACCGATGGACAACCCAAGAGAACCTAATCGAGCAGTTGCTATTGCTGTGTGAGCAGGTAAACCAGTCAGGAATAGTATTGGTAAGGTAAACAATCCACCCCCACCTCCAATAAAGCCACTTACTAATCCAGATATAATTCCCGCAGCAAATACAATGAGTTCAGTCATTCTGAAAGTATAGCAGCTCCAAATTCTATCTAGAGGTACGAAATGTCGGAGCTGAAATGTTGTTGTATATTTACTTGGATTGAAGATATTTCTCGCTGGGCACGTACTGTTTATGGGGCGGAATCAGCTTGAGGAGATGGCTGGAGGTTGGCTTGAGGAAGCACGAACTTGTTTTGAATGAAAAAGAAAGACTGCCCGAACTAGGGCAGTCATGAAAGTTGGGGAGGTAATGTCTACGTGAGCACAAAACCATTGTGCGCCCATATATCATCACCAGGACGTGCTGGTAGGCTGAATTCTGTGAGTCGTTCCAATGGAAAATGAGGACCATGCCAATCCCATTCGCGTTTGTTTTGGAATTGATTGAGCCACTCTTCGTAAGGAGTGTGGCTGGTCTGCAATTCCTGTACTTTTTGTAAGATAAGTCCAGCGGTAATTTGCTGATTTGATTCAACAAATTCCGCCATGTCTTCGACAGAGAGGCTTCCAATGTAAGTATCATCTTTCATTACATCAAAATAGAATGAGCAACCGTCTGGATACACCCAGTACATGATGCCAGGTTTATGCTCAAGGGCAGTCGCTTGAGCAAGCTTTGGGAAAGCAAGTGATGCAGCTGTCGCCGCGAGGAATGTTCTTCGTTTCATTGCCATCTCCAGTTTCTGGTCTGAAGGTACTATACACATAAAAATTAAAAAGCTCCACTATAGACAGTATGCACTAAAAAATATCCTCAAAATGCGTTGCTATATTTAGCTTCTTAAAATGGGCAACGTCGTAGAGGATGTTTGAACTGTGTTTGAAGAATTGCAGGATGAAACTATCTTTATTCCAACGTTTCAATTCGAAAATCTACTTACTTAGTAGATCTGTAAGCGATCTGTATTTAATACTTTTTTCAATTATCTCTTTATGGTATTTTCCTTTAGACCAAAATATACGATAGGCATTTGCAGATTTCTTTGAGGTGATTATCTTATAGGTATCGTCAACAATTTCAATTGCACAACAGTTTTCTAAAGCGATAGCTATGCCAGAAGTATTTTTCATCATTGTTTTCAAATCGTCCTGTCTTTCTTTTTCAGTATCGTAGTGGGGGCAGAGAAGTGCGCTTATTAAACCTAGTCCAGTTACTTTGGAGAATGGAGCATCAGGGTTATTAAATTTTCGTGAGTCAGACTCACCGTGCTTAAACCAACAAATAGCCCCAGCACTTAGTCCAGACAAAACCACTCCATTTTTGTATGCCTGCTTCAGATAGGTATCTATTCCAAGCTTTCTCCACAGAATCATCATTTTAAGTGTATTTCCGCCACCCACGTAAATAATATCTGTTGAGAGAATTTTCTCCTTGATTACCTTTTTGGTTAGAGATTTGTTTGAAAGTAGAAGATGCTCCACCTTGCAGTCTAATCTTTTCCCAAAATACTTTTTAATAGTCTGACAGTACCCCTCAGCATCGTCACTAGCTGTTGGAATAAAAAGCAGCTTTGGTTTCTTTTTACCACTGAGTTTTACTATTTCTTTGTCTATAGCAAGAGTTTCAGCTAGTCGAACTTCTCCGCCACCTATCGCTACTATTTTCATATTGCCAGTATACCAGTTCGAACGTCTCGGTAGGGTATCAAAAATAACATTATAAAACCTACTTCAAAATGCTGGGCGACGTCGTAGAGTGAGAAAGTACCTAAGCACTTTCGCAAGAGGTTGTCAGCTCGTTAGAGCGACAACCTGAACAGTCTCTGTATAGAAATGTTCAAACTGTATTCGAACAGAAAGGGGACACACCCATCTTTATTCCAATGTTTGTATAAAAATACGGCGGCGCATGGTGCGCCGCCGCTTGGGCCGTTCAGTACAGCCGTTGGTTGTAGGTTTCGAGAACAAGCTTTCCGTCCTTGCCATCGTCCGGCTTCCCGACATACTCAGTCACGCCGCAGTTAACTGGTTTGCCCGTCTGGTCGAGCTTGATGAACTCTTCAGGAGTGAGACGTTCCAGAGTTGCACGGATGCTGAGAATGGTCAGATGGTGGGTGACCATGAGCACACGCTGCCCACTGTACTCACGAACGAGGGTGGTGAGCATGCTCCTGACACGGCCCCGAACGTCAGCAACCGATTCACCTTGCGGGTACTGGTACCAGTAGTCACCTTGCAGCTTTTTCAATTCTCGCTGCTCGGGGTGGAAGGTATGGAAGACGCGCCAGTCGTTATACACGACAGCGAGCCCATGCTCCTGTTCGCGAATTCGGTCATCTTCGACCCTCGGAACCATCTCCAGCTGCCCCCAGCCTTGAGTCAAGAAGTCCATCGTTTCCCTCGTTCTCAGGTACGGGGAGTAGATAATGACGTCAGGAAGCGCGGTGCCTGCCTCAAGGAGCTTGGTGCCAGTGATGGCCGCCTGTACTTCTCCTTCAGGAGTAAGTGGTGTTTCATAGTCACCAACTCCAAGCGCATATTTTTCCTTGATTCGTTGCGCCAGTTTCCTGGCTTTTTCATCGACGAGTCTTTGTCTGTATATTTCTTGAAACTCGCTGTAGAGTGGGTCTTGCTGCTTTTTCGCTCGCAAGGCATTGTACGCGGACTGGCCATGGCGAATCAGCGTGAGAGAGGTGGGCCACTTCATGGGCTACTCCTTCTGGTTGGATTTGTTTGACGGATATGACTATCCGTTGCAACTATGCAATAAATATACGAAAAGCACAATGTCAGTTCAAGCCTCTCACTAGAGTAGCTGTGAGAGCACTATAAATAAGCTTCAAAATGCTGGGTACCTACTGTCCCTAGGGTGGAACTAGTTTGAGAGATGACAGTTGGGTGGTTGAAGGAGGCGAGGGTGGTGCTTGTATAGAAAAAGGTGCCCGACGTATCGGACACCTAAGTTATTATGCGTTGTTACAAAAAGCGGTTGCATACCACCAGCCTTCATCAGTTGGTACAAATCGTGCAACTGGGGATGTGTGTTTGGCGGAATCACAGAAGTGAGGGTCAAGGGAGGAGATTTTTTTAATGTCTCCCAATGCAAGAGTTTTGAAGACCAAAATCTTTTTTCCTTCGAAGTTCATGCAATCAGGATACTCAACCAGCATGATAGTGAATTGCTTCACCCTCTCCAGTTTTTGTATTTCGAAGTTGCCAGGATTTGGATTTCCTGGAGCTGTAACTTCCTCACGGATGTAAACAGGCGATGTATAAGAATTTCTGTGAGAATCATCAGAACACCGTGAACCAAACATATAAATACCCATTGCATTCTCCTTTAGGTTTGGGTTATTAGGACGAGGATGTAGAGACTCCCGAGATGGAAAGTCTGATCCAGCGTTACATAAATGATTGCCCCAAAAGCTGCCTTGTTTGGGTCTTCATTCGGGATGAGGTCACCTCGTCCGATCAACTGCATCCATTTGTGTGCAATGGAAAATCTGTCGGCAATCCAGGGGGGAATTGCTATACCGAGCAGAAATATTGGCGAGAAGTTACTCGCACATATAGCGACTGTTACGGTGTAAACAAGAACATGTAATGAACACCATCCTGCAGCAGCCCATCCAGGTAGATATTTATTGTCTGCCATCAATTTGTGTTGAAGAAAAAAGTCTCCAACAAAATGACCAAAGATTATATTGATTACTAGACTGTCCATTACCTTATCCTTCGTGTAATCAAAGAACTACTAAGTGCATAATAGGGAAGTTGTTACATATGTTCAATTATGTATAATAGCGACTATACAACTATGAATAAAAAAGAGATTACAACTGTTCTCGAGGATATTGGGTTGTCACCAGCTGAGATAGTGGTCTATGTAGCATTGCTCGATGGGGCACAGTCTGTTCAGGAGGTCATAAAGGTAACTGACGAAAAAAGACCCACTGTTTACTATTCGCTCAACTCTCTTGAGAAAAGAGGTTTGGTGAGCAAGACAGGTAAGGACTATGGTAATAAGTTTCAGGTTGAACCTTTGGATAAATTGCTTGAGTTGGTGCAGAAGAATATTAGGACTCAGAATGAGTTGTTAGAAAAAACTAAAAAATTGAAGGATTACTATCCAGAAAACAAAGATACTGAAAAGACGCTAGTTTCCTATTTTGATAGTCTTGAAACAATTAAAGCGACTATTTTTTATAGTTTATATAGTAAAGATAAGATTATTCGAACGATAGTGCCCGCAAAAAACTTTTTTCACGAAATAGGGGCAGATTTTGTTGAAGAATATGTGAAAGAAAAGACAAAAAGAAAAATCCAGACAATTGCACTGTGGGAGGATATTCCTAGTAAAAGTGTTATTGATGAGTTTTATCTCAATGCAGACATAAAACAACTGCCGATCGATATGCACAACAGTTTTGACACTACAATTTTTATTTATGATGATAAAACTTTGTATGTGTCACCAAAAAAGGAAAAATATGCAGTCCTTATACAATCACAGGCACACTCAAAAATGATGCGGTCTATGTTTGATAATATCTGGGGAAACTCTGTAGATTTAAAATAAACACTACCTAGTAGAACCAAAAAACTATTTAAACAAAGAGTTTAAATAACCTTTTGACTTTTGGGCACGTACTGTCCTTAGGGTGGAACCAGTTTGAGGAAATGACAGTGGATTGGTTGGAAGAGGCGAGAATGGTGTTTGTATAAAAATAACCCGCCCCCAGTCATGTAGAAGGGGGCGGGCGGTAGTTTCTGGTTATCAGACGTCTTTCCATTTAGATACAAGGCTTTTGAATCCAAATGGACTCGGATTCTTGTCTAGTCGGAATACAATGAAGTGCAGGTGGTCTCGGTCAGTGATTTCGTTCTTCCCAACAATACCAATCACTTGTCCTTCTTTCACTGCTGCGCCCACACATATACCAGCGTCTCGAGCAGAGTTTTTCATTACGTGGCAATACTGCGAGTATTCAGTGGGGGTGTGTTGAACAGTGATGTAGTTTAGTTTGTCACGGAATGCGACATCATCACCCCATTCATCCGAATGTTCCTGTGTCTCAACCACCATACCTGAGCTGGCTGCCAAAATAGGTGTCCCATCAAGTACCAGGAAGTCGATGGCGTGCTTAAAGGCTGAACGGTAAGTCATCGGGCTCATTGCGCAGTAGTAGTGAGCTGTTTGATATAGCTCATCTTCAGGTACGCCAACACCCAGTTTCTTTCCTTGATCAATTGCTTCCTTGGTTGTTAGAGCAAGGGGTAGATTGTAGAACTCACGGCTTACTTCGTCGTCCCACATCGGGTCTTTTTCCCAGCGGTCTATATCATCCATTTCGATACTCCTAAATTGTCCTCGTTTAGTGTCCATAGTCTGTATAAAATAACAAAGAGAGCTTGTATTTAGTTACTTTTGTATAAAGCAATACCTCTATTAGCGAAATGATTCTTGAACTCCTTTATGTTTAGGGTGTGGTTATGATGTGTGTTTCGACTAACAAAACCAGATGGGTTTTGGAGAGTAATAGTTTTATCTTCACTATCATATCCAGTCACAAGAACTAAGTGTCCGCCAATTTGCTTTTCTGGGGCAGTTATATAGCCACGTATATTAGGATTTACTGAAGCAATAACCAAACCACCTTCAGAAAGAATATGCTCGATACCTTCAGTGGTTAGTCGGGAATACAATGTTGCATATAAACCATAGTTAGTAACCCAGTCCACATACTCTTTGTATCTCATGCTTGAGAGTTCTTTAGAGTGTTTTTGATAGACACCATACTCCAGCGCATCTTTCGCTAGTTCTATGGTTTTGTGTTCATCTTTACAAAAAAATGCTGCCGCCATAACAGTGCAAGCCATGCCACATATGGTCGTAACCCATTTTTCATATTCCTCCACAGTAACAGCCCCTGATTCCTGCCAGTTTGGGTCACTAGTTTTCAGTTGCCCATCTTTTAGGATTTTCTCAGACCAGTCAGGATTGGCAAATTGGCTAGTGTATGGAACTTGATTGCTAACTTGGCTTTTTGATTGAAATAGTGCTGACGCTAACATCAGCCACAAGTTGCGGTGTTCTTCCTGTATTTTTCTAAATACTTGAGTCATATTTTGAACTTATTTTTTTGTTCCTTCTTAATAAAATAATCAAGACAAACAAGGCGTTTGCAAAGCCCCAGGCTACAGGGAATAACCAAGTCACCACTGTGTACTCACTAAGAGCAAAAACACTTAGTCCATGTCGAGCAGCGTTGATCGCGTAGGTCGACAAAGTCTCACTATGCGGTTTGTTCCAGGACTTTCTAAGTGTAGGTAGAAAACCGAGTATGCCCACCGTTACTAACAAAGTAATTGAAACAATTGGTTGTCCCGCAACTAACCAAAGAACCAAAGCCGCCAGGGCAGCTATGAAAAATGCTGTATCTGAAGTCGTGATGTCTTTGTCTCCACGCTTCAAACCAAGCAGGAATATTAAGAAAGACAAGATTCCTGCCACTAAAGTAACCCATGCACCAGCTCCAGCTTCGTCACTTATTTGTAGGGCGAAGACAATAAACGCCACGAGACTCCAGACAAACCAAGTATATACATGAGGTTTAGTTTTACCCGCAACCGTATCTTTTAGATATGGAATATATCCTATTACTCCTAGAACGACTGTGATGATGCCAATGATTTCTTTGATGTCCAACATTTGTGTTTAGTGTAACAGTAAGTTTGTCGTGTAAGTTCCACTTTGGACAGTAGGCACTGAAAAATACCCTCATAATACGTTGTGAAATCTAGCTTCTTAAAATGGGCGACGTCGTAGAGGATGTTCGAACTATGTTTGAGGAGAGGAATGATGTGACTTTGTTTATTCCAAGTTTATTCCAACAAGTAACCTGCATATAAAAAGAAAGACCGCCCGTAGGAGGTCTCTCCAGTGGGGGCGGCCGTCGAAACGTCCTATTCTTCAGATTCAGTACCGAACCCAGGCTCATTCCAGACGCCGAAGACGATTTTCTGAACGTCGAGAGCGGTGACCATGATGAACGGGTCGGGGTCGGGGACTGCGTAGTCGCTGACGAAGAACAGAACCTTGTGGCTGAACTTGTCCTGAATCTTCTTGACCTGCCGTAGGATGCGAATCGGAACGGCTTTGTCGTACGGGCGATAATTCCATTCGTCCTTGTAGCTACCATGGCCACGGCCATAGGTTTCGCCGAGCGCTTTCGTGTCACGGCCTTCCCAGGACCAACCGCCGGGCTTGTCTTGTTCCCGAAGCGGCCGCCAAATCCACCCTTTGTCCTGCTCTTCGGCAAGTGCTGCCATGTAAGCGTCGACCTTAACGTAGTCGTAGGTCGGAATGCGTTCATCGTTCATAAAACGGAGCAGCTGCTCTTGAAGCAGTTGGGCGGGTTGAAAACCCAGCTCGTCGGCCAGAGTCTCGTAGGTACCGAGAGGTTCGGTCCCGTGGTTGGCTGGCATAGGTACTGGTTTTTCAGGTGGTGTAAAGACAGAGGCAGGAGTCTCCTCTTCACGTTTCTTGAGTCCAAACATAAGGACCTCCTATAGTCGGTTGATTCAAGGACGGGTTTGTCCGAGGTTGATTTAATCACTGTATATGTAATATGTCAAGTTTGTTCTGTAATCTACCCCACCCCTGAATACACTATTTTGTGCTAGGTGAGTTCTAAATTCCCATTAGGGTCAGTTCGAGCTAAATTAAAATATATAGGAATGCCAACGTGAAATGCGTGTCATTCTCACTAGGGCGGCTACCGGGGTAATCTTTCTCTACGAGAACGGTACAGTCTTCATATCTCACTTCGCCAAAGGCTCGTTGCGACATATTCAGACTCTTCGATTCTCGGACAGAAGCAAAACAGTTTGCTTCTTTAGTCGCCTAAATGCAAAAAACTCCCGAAGGAGTTTCTATATTTGGGCGACGTCATAGAGGATGTTAGAACTGTGTTTGAGAGATTGGGGGATGAAACTATCTATATTCCCTCGTTATTAGGAGAGTTATCCCTAGTTCCGAGGGCATCATAGACTCTCTGTTTGTGTGGTGCGTGAGGGTCAGGATTTTCAAAACGCTCATTTTGCAATGAGTCAAACATTCTATAAGTTTCTAAGTTGAATGTAGGTACATTAACACCGTTCAGTTCGCCGCTTGACGCTATCTCATCAGACTCTAAGTCGATACCGACCACTCCTGCATTTTGTAGAAACTCTTGGACTTTCGATGCAGGCATATATTCAAGTTCGACGCCAACTTCTCCATGGTTAAAAACGACAGTTCCTGACTCTTTGATACTATTGTGGTTAAATCCAAGTTTAGTTACAACTTCACGAAAACTTTCTTCACTATCGTCAAAGACAACAAAATCGTAATCTTTATGATTTCTGGTCAGAGAGCCATACAAAGCGTCCAAACCATAACCACCAGCAATAGCAAAACGCACACCTTTTTTTTGAAGTGACGTAATCACAGACTGAAGCAGCTCCAGTTTTTCTTTTTGTTCTTGTGAAGGTATGTATTCAAACCCGCTTTCTGATTGGTGGCTCTCGTCGGTCATACATACGAGTATACCAAAAGTTCCTAATTCTTATTAGGGGTCTGAAATGTCAGAACTAAAAAGTGTATGTATATCTTCATAAAATAAAGATATTTTCATTGGGGCGACGTCATAGAGGATGTTCGAACTGTGTTTGAGAAAATGAATGATATCAGTATTTTCATACCGACGTTTCTGTATAATGTGTAGATGTTTAATATAAAGAGCAAGAAGCCATTTGGGGCAACGTTAGTTATTACAGCTTCTTTGTTCTATGCAAGTTACGGTATATGGACTGTTTTAATGGGAGATTTCTTTGGTGGTTACACAGCCTCGGCTCTAAGGAGTGTTCTAGTAGTTGGTATATTACTTTTGTTTACCTTCCATCTTAAAAAGTTTGAACCCTTACAGTTAGACAGGAATTGGAAGAAGTTGCTCGGGATGGTAGTTGCATCAACTTTAGTTTGGGGTTTACTTTATTATTCTGTATTGGAAGTTGGTATTAGCTTAGCTCTCTCTATTGATTACTCAGCAATTGTTATCGGGCTTTTATTTTTTGGATGGCTGCTGGCAGACGAAAGATTAACACCAGTAAAAATTGTTTCTACGATTCTAGGAATCGTTGGACTATGTTTCGTTTTCATTCCTACCTTTACAGGTGTAGTCGCATTTCTCCCGCTCATTGCTGCAGTAGTAAGTGGCTTGGCTGTAGCGGTAAACATGATTTTAGCAAAACAATTAACATATAATACTACCCAAGCCACGCTTTTTCTATGGATTACTTCTGTAATTGCTAACACCCCTCTAGCGTTTATTCTGAATGAGCCGATGCCTATACTTGAGTGGAGATTAGAATGGCTGTATTTAGTGTTTTTTGCTCTTGCTTCAGTGGTAGCGTCTTGGCTTTTATTGGCAGGGATGAAATATATTGATGCAGGGACGGCAGGTATTCTTGGTCTGTCAGAGATTGTGTTCGGTGTAGCGTTTGGGTACTTACTATTTAACGAAAGACTCGAAGGAGTGGCAGCGTTCGGAATTGTACTCATTGTGTTTGCCGCAGGATATCCATATATAAAATCTAGGACAGAGTCGTAAATTCCTTCAGTTCGAACGTCTCACTAGGGTATCTAGAAAACCCTTATAAAACCTACTTCAAAATGCTGGGCGACTACCGGGGTAATCTTTCTCTACGAGAACGGTACAGATGTCGTATCATACTTCGCTTCGCTCGTGCGATAAACTCCATCTCTTCGATTCCTGGACGAAAGCAAAGCAGTTTGCTTTCTTAGCCGCCTAAAACGCAGAAAACTCCCGAAGGAGTTTCTGTATTCTGGGCGACGTCGTAGAGGATGTTCGAACTGTGTTTGAGGAGAGGAATGATACAACAATTTATATACCCCTACTCTCTATTTTGGTGCCAAGTTAATTTATTGACACTCTATATTTTTATGGTACGATGCGCTTTGTATTGTCCTTTGACTACATAACTTGAATCGTCTGTAAAAAAGAGAAGGAGACAGACATGAATACCCTGACTAAACCAAGAACTGTTACAACCAAAGATCGGTCAGATCACAACTCTCCAATGCCCGTAGCAGCAGATATTGCTGTTCACATACCTGACTTAAGTCATGGTGTTCCGGGTTCGGATTTGAGCGTCTGGGCATACCGTGAACAGGTTGACGCGGATTGGCAGCCTGGTCCGGATTATCCAGGTATCGCTGCTGAACCATTGCCATGTCGCCGAGGCAATCTTGGCGAACTGTCGATACTAACCGCACTTAAGCGGAACAAGTTTTCGACTGACGAACCGATTGTCCAAGCTCTGGCTCGTACTGAGTCGGTTGATATGCGTAAATGGTATACCACTGAATGGAGCAACAGTGACCAAAAACAAGTGTCGCTACCGCCGGAAAAACACTATCCATCTGGTGGAGTGCCTGGGGGTTTGTTTCTGAATACGGTGCACAACTGCTTTGATCGACACTTCCCGCTGGGCATTCGTCCTGAAGCACTGATGTGGATGATTCTGCATGAAGTTGGCGTCACTGTTCGTCAGAATCCTGATGATTATCGTGACTTCTTCACAGCGTCGGCTGAGAATGAACACATCGAGGTCTGTAACGACGATCTTCGTTTGGACCGATTTGATCAGTCCATGGAATGGGCGACAGGTATCGGTGATATGTACGAGGAGCTACGAGAGCGTATACCCTCTGACATTATCGAAGATATGATGCCGACCATATCGACACATGACTTTGACAGCCAAGTTGCTTCAATGGTCGCAGTGCTTGATGCTGCATCGCCGTACTATTCCTATGGTATGGGTACTATGTGTGGTATCCCTCGGATTCGTCTGTTCGGCGAATCGCAGGACTACGACAGTGTGGTGGCTTCGGCTACGATGCTGTCGGAGAAGTTTGCTGGTCATCTGAGTCAGTACTTTCAGTATCTGTTGCCGGTTCTTAAGGAGATCGCCGACACAGCGACTGGTCGTAAGCAGCCAGATAACGATTTCTGGTCGAGTATCTACAAGCACTATTCAGGATCCGGGACTGACGACATGGACGGATGGATTACAGCGTTTATGAACTACATTAACGTTGGCGATGGTTACCAGCCGAAGTCATCGAATATGTATGACTGGGCAGCTAATCTCGAACTGAATGATGGAAGATCGTTTGGAAGAGGCATCAAACGTTCACATCTGCCGCAGCACCTGAGCATGGTCCCGTTTGAATGGACATATGCTGTTGATCCTGCTGCAATGACGAAGTTTGACTGTCGTCTTGTCGGAGGCTTCCTCGGTGTTGATGATGTCGCTGGTTTCGCTACTCCAGCATTGAGTTATGCTGTGTTGCGGGGTGATCAAGTCACAACGTAACGAACAAAAAACTGCAATCCGCCGAATCGAAAGATTTGGCGGATTTTTATTTTCAGTTCGAACGTCTCGCTAGGGTATCTAGAAAACCCTTATAAAACCTGCTTCAAAATGCTGGGCGACTACCGGGAATCGTCCTGACGGTCACAAATTCGCTTACGCTCATAAGTGCCGCGGGACACGGCTCACTCATTTTTCTTCTTGGAAAAGAAGAAAAGACATCGCTCCGCCGTTCGATTCCCGACGCAAGTAAAACTATTTACTTGCTGTAGTCGCCCAAAACACAAAAACTCCCGAAGGAGTTTCTGAATTTTGGGCGACTACCGGGAATCGAACCCGAACTGCCGGTACCACAAACCGGTGCACTAACCGTTATACTATAGTCGCCATGTTACGGTGAGGTTGCTCGTAGCATTTCCTCACGTGGGCATAGTTATACCTATTTTTGATGAAAATGTAAATTGGCTGTGCTACAGTTTTTGTATGATTCACTGGATGTACTTCATACTCATCATTTCGCTCATGTATATTTGCATTGCAACTATTGGGCGAATTACGGGTGGAGAGAGTCTTAGTGCTGTTGCAAGTGTTCGACAACTCTTTACTCCGCTACTCATTTTTGTGATGATACTTGCCAACACCCTGTTTGCAGTCGGCATTTATTATGGGTTTATTGTGAGTAGTAATGCGCTCCCCGTTTCAGTAGTAATTGGTATTGTTGTAACGTTTATATATTCAGTATTAGTTATGGGTGTTTCGGTCACTGCTGCAAAAATACTTGGCATCGCATTTGTATTAGTTGGTATTTATTTATTACGTTGATTATGGATAAAGAAGCAATGCAAACAGCAATTTTTTTCACTTTTCTCTTTGGCGGGGGGGTTGGATTTTATCTTGCGAAGCTATTGCTTTAGTTGTATTAAATCGAATTGACAACGCATCCCATTTTCAGCTACATGAAATATATTTATCTAGGACATGTATACTTTATGCAATTTTAAATAATTAAATATTTTATGAAATCATTTATAGATGAGTTTAAGGCCTTTGCAATGAAGGGGAACGTAATCGATCTTGCTGTTGCAGTTGTCATTGGTGCAGCGTTTGGCAAAATTGTTTCTTCGCTGGTAAATAACATCATCATGCCACTTATTGGAGTGTTGCTAGGTGGTATCGATTTTTCAGGGATGGCAGCACAAATAGGGGATGTGAGTATTACCTACGGTGTTTTTCTCCAGAGCGTTATAGACTTTATCATTGTTGCCTTTGTTATTTTCCTTGTTGTAAAAGCTATTAATAAAGCACAAGAGCTTGGTCAAGAAGAAGATGGTGTTGTCGAAGAGAAGGTAGTTGAACCATCTGAAGAAGTGAAATTACTACGAGAAATTCGTGATACGTTGCGACGGTAAAAGCACGTAGAAAAGAGAAGGTCGGAAACAGATAGTGCTTTTCAAGCAGCACCATGCACAGGCGGTCGTGTTAGATGGTAGAAAATAAAAGTATGTGTACGCGTTTACAGCTTTTTTGTATAAAAAACCGTTGCAACCGAAGTTGCAACGGGTGAGTATTTTACATACCCCCTTTGAGTTTTGTGGGTCTCGGAAGGTGGTATCCATTTCCACGAGATGCAAGGATAATTTCTCCTGCGTTGCGAAGTTTCTTTCGCATTTTGCATACTAGTGATTGGACCTGGTTTCCTTTGTCAGCATTTCCGTAGAGTTTTTTTGCAATTTTTTGTAAAGACACTATATTGCCGTTATTTTCTGCGAGCAAAAAGAGGAGATCCTTTTCTTTTTTTGTCAGCCTCATTGCTGGGCTGTTGCCGACGGTCACTTCTTTTTTGTCTGTGTCAATTTTTAAAACGGTTGTGCCGTTAGTAAAGAATTTTGCAGATTTATTTTGTTCTGAAGAATCGCCAGCCTCAGCGCCCGCGTTTGAACGTCCGCTCTCTCTTTTAGCATCTGATATAAGAGTTGTTTTTTTAACAAAAAACAATCCCGTTTCTGTTTCTAGAAATGTGAGTGCTTCAGAGGAGTCCTTTTCCAGTATTGCCGACACTTCGCCTGTAAGTTTCCTCAAGGCGTCTTTATAGAGTTCTGCCCCCGAATAATTCAAACGAGTTTTGCTAAATTCTAGATATCGCAAGTCTCGAACAACAGCGGCAATCTTATAGATGTCACCAGTGGCTAGCCGCTCTACGTATACATTGTTTCGCTTCATCCATTTGCCCGTTGAATTTTGTTGTGGTTTTTTTAATATAGAAAAAACCTTTTTAAGACTGCTCTTTGGCATGATTTCACGCAGTACTTTGCCAGCTGTCGCTACGGGGACTTTTACGATAAGCTTCAATTCTTGTATTGAAACAACATAAAAAATCTGCTTGAAGCCAGCCATTACCTCTTCGTCGATGCTAAGGACAGTCCCGACACCATGGCTAATGTGAACGACAGGTTGTTTTTTCTCAAAGGTCGGTGGTCTTGACCTCGTTGTCATGGCAATCTCCTTTTATGTGTAATGTGCGATGTCTCTAAATGAAATATGCGTTGTTTTTTACAGCTTCGCAACCCATATTTTAATCAGAACACAGATTAAAGTCCTTGCGCAACCCTTACTTCAATTGCTATCCACAGGTTCATTTTTAGAGAGGCCATATAGGGGCTTCCAAAAGAACCCTATTTTGCAATGTATTATAACTTTGTCAGTAAAGTGATATGCATAAGAAGCCTATTTCAGGCTGTATTTTGAAAATTAGAGATGCTGTTCTACTATCTATATATCACTCGTTGACTCCATCTCGAGTGTGTCGGAGGAGGGCACGCACGGTGGGTGTGGGAACACCAAGTAGAGCCATGTATATTACATGGTAGTGTCTCTAACTCTCAAAATTCTGAGATCTTTCTTAAAAATGATTGAACAGTTTCCTTTTGTCGAGGAGCTGAATACATCACACCAACAATTATTTTTGTGAGAGATTTCAAAAACACATTCTGGCTTATTTGCTAGAGGTGATTTATTAGCCCTCAAAAAGTAAAATTATGTTTACCGAAATTACAAAGCGAAATGGCGATAAGGTGCCGTTTGACCTGTCAAAAATTGTTGTGGCAATGCGAAAGGCATTTTCCCAAGAAAATACACCTGTTTCTGACGAAAGTTTGCAGCAGATGGCAGATAGGGTAGGTGCAAAGCTTGAAGGAATATGTGAAGCAGTTGCCGAGGGACCATGCCCAACTGTTGAGCAGGTTCAAGATCTTGTTGAAGAAACGCTCATGGAGCGCGGGTACTTCATAGTTGCGAAGCACTACATTCTTTACCGTTTTAAACAAACAGAAGATAGAAAACAGGAAGTGGTAAAAGAAATTGCGGAGAATCGCTTGATGGTTAAGACAGAAGGTGGTGAAGAGCAGTTCTCTCGAAGTGAGATGCGTGATTATGTGGAGCAGTTCACAACAGGCATTGAATCAGATATTGATACTGACGATATTGTTAATCAAATTGAGCGGGAAGTGTATGACGGCATCTCTACAAGAGAGCTTGCTAAACTAGTCACGTTGGTACTTCGCGCAAAGATTGAGCTTGACCCCGTGTACTCACAGATTGCTGCTCGACAGCTTTGTGGGAGGCTCTACGAAGAGGCGATTGCGCCAGACATCCGTCGTAAGGGAGACGATTTTGTAAAGCGGTATCGAGATGCGTTTGAGAGAAACATAAAAATTGGTGTGACCGACAAAAAATTGGCAGAGGGTATGCTTGATTTTAATTTCACTAAGTTGGCAGATGCAATTGATCCTGCACGTGATGATTTGTTTCGATATCTTGGAGTCGAGACACTCAATGATCGATACTTCATTCGCGCTGCCGATGGGCATGTAATTGAAACTCCTCAGTTTATGTGGATGCGTGTTGCTATGGGACTTGCGCTTAATGAGGAAAATAAAGAAGAGAAAGCAGTTGAGTTTTATGGACTCATGTCGACGTTACGCTTTGTGCCGTCGACGCCGACACTTTTTCACGCAGGTACTCCACATCCGCAACTTTCATCGTGTTATCTAAACGTAGTTGAAGATGACCTCAACCACATTTTTAAAGTTTTTGGCGACAATGCGCAGCTTTCAAAGTGGGCGGGAGGCATAGGGACAGCATGGAGTAAGCTCCGTGCTACAGGGGCAGTAATAGGGAGTACAGGCATCACTTCGCAAGGGACCGTCCCATTTTTGAAGATTGCGAATGATGTTACGGTCGCTATTAACCGTTCGGGCCGCCGACGTGGCGCAACGTGTGTATACATGGAGAACTGGCACTACGATTTCCCTGATTTTCTTGAACTTAAGAAAAACACTGGTGATGAACGAAGAAGGACGCACGACATGAATACTGCATCATGGATTTCTGATTTGTTTATGAAGAGAGTCAAAGAGGGTGGTAACTGGACACTCTTTTCTCCAGACGAAGCGGTTGACCTCACAGAAACATATGGAAAAGAATTTGAAGATTTGTACATAAAATATGAAGAAATGGCAGATCGTGGAGAGATAAAACTCTTCAAGAAAATGAAAGCGGCAGATTTGTGGAAGAAACATATTGGTGCACTTTTTGAGACAGGCCATCCTTGGATTACATTTAAAGATCCTTCAAACATCCGATCTCCACAGGACCATGTTGGTGTGGTGCATAATTCAAACCTTTGTACTGAAATTACATTGAATACGTCTGCTGAAGAAACAGCGGTGTGTAACTTGGGTTCTGTGAATTTCAGTAAGCATATCACTGCAGGTGCATTTGACGACAAGAAGGTGAACGAGACTGTGGCGATTGCAATGCGCATGCTCGATAATGTTATCGATCTAAACTTCTACCCAACCAAAGAGGCTCGACACTCCAACATGAAGCATCGCCCAGTCGGACTTGGAGTGATGGGGTTCCAGGATGCCCTCTACGAACTTAACATTGGCTTTGGTTCAGATGCGTGTGTTGCATTTGCTGACATGTCGATGGAGGTTGTATCTCGAGCTGCAATCATTGCTTCAAGTAATCTTGCTCGTGAGCGTGGTTCGTATGAAAGTTTTCCGGGGAGCAAGTGGGATAGGGGCATCTTCCCAGTCGATACGATCAAACTCTTGGAAGAAAATCGAGGAATCAGTACAGGTATCGATGCAAACGAGTCACTTGACTGGTCAGAAGTGCGAGACTCGGTGAAGAAGTATGGTATGCGCAACAGTAACTGTATGGCAATTGCGCCAACTGCAACCATTGCAAACATTGCGGGAGCAATTCCAGGTATTGAGCCAATCTATAAGAACATCTATGTGAAATCAAACATTTCTGGCGATTTCATTATTGTAAACAACGCACTTGTTGCTGAGTTGAAGGCACAAGGTCTTTGGAGTAAAGAAATGCTCGACACACTTAAGTACAATGATGGTTCAATCGTTGATATTGCAGAGATTCCACAGAGTATTAAAGATAAGTATAAAGAAACATTTGAGATTGATATGAAGTGGCTTGTTAAGGCTGCGGCAGCGCGAGGGAAGTGGATTGATCAATCGCAGTCACTAAACATCTTCTATGGGGGGACTTCAGGAAAAGAAATTAGCGACTTGTATCTCTATGCATGGGAGGTCGGTGTAAAAACCACGTATTATCTTCGGTCACTTGGTGCTTCACAGGTTGAAAAATCTAGTATCAATGCATCAGGAACACAGCTTCGCAAGAAGCAAGATGTAGATAACAAGGATGACGTAACCGACACTCCTCCTGTTGTTGATGAGGCAGTTGTGTCGCCGTTGGCAACACCGTCACCGATTCAAAAAGAACAAGTTGACGCTGAGAAGGTGATTCAATCTTCCTCAGCAAGACCAGTAAGAGAGATTCGCTTGCACAAAGCACCTGAGTCACTCTGCGAGGCTTGTGAGTAAGTCAAAAGAGCAAGCTGGCATGAGAAATCTTAAAAGATTTCGTAGACTATAGTGAGAAGTCTAGAAGGGAGGCGTGTGGCATGGATTGTCTGAAGTCTATACAGTCTGTACCGCATGCCTCTTTTTGACCCTTCTTGAGAACTTGAGCATCTTCGCACAGAGCGGTACAATACCGCCACACATTACCAACCTACAATGTAAGCAACTAAGTACTATGGAAAAGAAAGGAATCATCAATAACTCATCAACAGATCCAAACAAAATTTTGCCGATGCAATATAAATGGGCTCGAGAACATTATAAGTCAGGAGTTGCTAACAACTGGACTCCAGAAGAAATTTCGATGCAACTCGATATTGAATTATGGAAGAAAGATGGCCCTGACGGTCTGTCTGAAGAAGAGCGGCGAATGATCCTGTGGAATCTTGGCTTTTTCTCTACTGCAGAAAGTCTTACAGCCAACAACTTGGTGCTTGCAGTATACAATCACGTAACTAATCCGGAGGCGCGCCAGTATCTTCTCCGACAAGCATATGAAGAGGCTGTTCATACTGATACGTTTATTTATTGTTGTGATTCACTCGGTCTCGATCCGGATGAAATCTATAACATGTATGAAAAGATTCCGTCTATTAAAGCAAAAGACGACTTTGTTGTTGATTTTACTAAGTCAGTGTTTGATCCAAATTTTAAAACAGACACATCAGAGAATATCCAAAAGTTCGTACACGATCTCATTGGCTTTTACGTCATCATGGAAGGGATTTTCTTTTATGCAGGTTTTGCGATGATGCTTGCGATGAAGCGACAGAACAAGATGGTTGGAGTAGGGGATCAATTTCAGTATATTTTGCGGGATGAGTCTATTCACCTTGCATTTGGCATCGATCTCATCAACACCATCAAAGAAGAAAATCCTGAAATTTGGACAGAAGAATTTAAAGCTGACATCATTGAGAAAATGAAAGAATCAGTTGAACTTGAAAAGGCGTATGTAGATGATGCTATGCCAAAAGGCATCCTTGGACTCAATCCAACAAGTGTGAAAGAATATGTTGAGTACATTGCGGACCGACGCTTCGAGCGAATCGGATTGCCGCTGCAATACAACACAAAGACTCCGTTCCCATGGATGGCAGAAGTAATCGACATGCCAAAGGAAAAAAACTTCTTTGAGACGAAGGTTACTGAGTATAAGACTGGTGGAAGTTTGGAGTGGTGAATGAAGCACAGAGCATAGCGACAATGCTGAATTTATGTCCGAATCTCCTCCTCTCCTAGAGGAGATTCCTGGACGAAATTTCCTTTAAAATCACCTAATCTGCTTTGTATCTCTGATACAAATCACGCTCACTCGAAAATACCGACAACTGCTTGCAGTTGTCGGTATTTTGTTCGCTCACTCATTTGTCAGACTCTGAGAAAAGAGACCCTCGCCAACAGGACAGAGGTTTTTGTATGCCTGCAAGAAATCTCTGATTTTGTTGACGGAGATTTAGATACTAGTATAGTTACCAAAGTTGTTTTTTGGAGGTGGAGATGTACGAAAATAGCGAAATTGTTTGGAAGCCGTTGCTTAACAAAAAGGGTTTGCCGATGGGTGTCATTCTTGACTCAGCCTTTGCAGCCCGTTGTGTCGCAGTGTCAGTGAGCAGTCAAAAGTTGTGCGAGCTCACTGAGCATCTGTGGGAGCTTGTTAAGCCAGAAGGTCGACAGCTCTCCTATGTTCCGAATGATATTTTTGCAATGTATGAGAAAAGTCTGCTCCCGCAAGTTATTTATAATCGCTTTGACGGAAGTGGCGATTGGCTAGAAACGAGCGATAGACTCATGCGAAATGTTGGAACTGATCAAGCGCTTATATACAGTTTTCATCATACCGAGCCGCACGACTTGCGACCAAATCTGTGGCTGTTGGCAATGTTCGATATGTGGTCACGGTGTGCACATGCACAACTTATGTAGGTACACACCAAAAATAAAACGCCGGCATAAGTCGGCGTTTTTTATCTTTTGGCTGTAAGGAAGACTAAGATTCCTTGCAAAGAACAGTGCCGCTTGCTTCCCCGAAACTCACCCCTGTGACCCTCTCGAATCCGCCTTCTGAGTAGGCCATTTGCCACTGGCAAGGGAAGTCTTTTGGACTAGCAGAGCCTTCTCCTTTATTCAATGATTGCTCCAGAGCTTTAAAATAGCTCGGCCAACCAGATGACACTGCCAAAACGTAGGGGTTTGTGAGTGTCGCGTAAAAATTGCTGAAAGCTTTAGCAATTTTAAACTTGAAGTACTCAGTTTCAGTGATTTCAATTTTCATTACACCCTCCTTTTTAATGAGCTGAATTTACCACTATACATATGGGGGCTTGATTTGCAAGAGAAGTACAATTCTTTGCCTGTATATAAAAGCCAGAGGTTTTGGTATAATTAAAGATATGAGAAGCAGTCTCTCAGTATTGTGTATTGCCACTATCCTTTTTGGGGGAGGGTATTTTTATTACATTGCGGAGGCTGTGTGCCCTACGCCATTTACATATCGTATTGGTGAGATTGATGAGGGATTTGATATTACGCCCGACGAGGCAAAGGTGGCCGTAACAGCTGCTGCTGAAGTGTGGGAAGAAGCCACCAAAAAGAATTTATTTGCGTATGATGCAGACTCAGATTTCACCATAAACTTTATCTTTGATGAGCGTCAAGCTTTTGCAAAAGCCGAAGACACCTTTAAAGAAAAGTTGGATGCTGCAGAAAATATCAATGATGCAATCGGAGATACCTATGCAACACTTGTATCGCAATACAGTGATTTGAAGTCGTCGTATACTAAACGGATTGAAGAGTACGAGCGACGCCTCAATACCTATAACGAAACAGTCGCAAAGTATAATGACGAAGGAGGGGCCCCAAAAGACGTGTATGATGATCTTGAGAATGAAAAGAAAGCTCTTGACAAAGAGCGGAACATTCTCAACACGACCTCAACACAATTGAATATATTGGTTGATGAGATAAATAACATAGGTGAGAAAGGGAATTCTCTCGTACAGACTTATAATGAAGGTGTGTATACGTACAATGAGAAATTTGGTGAGTCACATGAATTCACTCAAGGAGACTATCAGCGAGACCGCATTAATATCTATACGTACGAAAATCAGAGAGAGTTGGAGTTGGTACTTGCTCATGAACTTGGGCATTCACTCTCTCTCAACCATGTAACCGGCTCTTCTTCAGTTATGTTTTATCTCATCGGAGAACAGCTGCCGGGGCTCACATTGTCTGAAGCAGACTTAGGTGAGTTCAATAAAGTTTGCGGTTCGATGAGTGTATGGGATAAAATTAGATTACAATTTAACATTTAAAAATAAATATGGAAGCAAAATCATTTTTTTCAAAAGGGTATGTACAGGTTTTAATTACTATTATTTTGTTGGGTGTCATTTTGGCGCTTACTGCATACGCTCAATTGACGTTGCGGCAGGCGAAAGGGATGTACACGGGGGATACAGCAATTTCAGTAAATGGCAAGGGTGAAGTGCTTGCACGGCCTGATATTGGAGAGTTCTCATTTAGCGTACGCGCAGAAGGCGCTGATGCAGCGTCGGCACAAGAATTGTCAGCAGACTCAGTGAATACAATTTTAGCGTACCTCGAAGGAGAAGGAGTTGAAGATAAAGATATAAAAACACAGTATTACAATCTCAATCCAAAGTATCGATACGAGGAACGCGTATGTTCGTCCAACTCATATTGCCCTCCAGGAGAACCGGTTATTGACGGCTATGAGGTGAGTCAGACGGTTACGGTAAAGGTGCGAGATCTCGACACTGCAGGAGACCTTATTTCAGGAGCTGGAGAACGAGGTGCGACAAATATTAGCAGTCTTCAATTTACTATTGATGACGAAACAGTATTGAAAGCTGAAGCTCGAAAGAAGGCAATTGCTGATGCTAAAGAAAAAGCAAGTGAACTAGCTGAAGACTTAGGAGTGCATATCACCCGTATGGTTGGTTTCTATGAAAATGAAGATGGACAGTATCCAATGTATAATGCTGGATATGGTGGAGATATGGCAATGAACGAATCATTTGACATGAAATCTGCTCCAGCGATGCCTAGAGGAGAAAACAGTATCACAAGTAATGTGACGATTACGTACGAAGTTAAGTAAGCAAAGGAGCACAGCGACTATTGCGAACTTATGTCAGAATTTGTTCTGCCCTTGGGCAAATTCTGACGAAGTGAAAGAATCAGTGTATAGCGACTGTAATTTACTTACATCCTAAATTCCACATGGATATAGGTGGATGAATCATAAAAGGCCGGCGCTCCAGCGCCGGCCTTTTGTAGTCACTTTACATTTAAAAAAAGAGGAGTATAATCTAAGCATAGCCGCCCGAGAGGGTGTTTTATTATACTTCACACATTATATTTATGAGCCGACTAGGAAATTATTTTCGTGATACCGCTGCCGAAATGAAGCATGTGTCATGGCCAACTCAAACGCAGGCAATGGTATACACTGTCCTGGTTATTGCTGTTTCTGGAATCGTGGCGTTATTCCTTGGTGCGTTTGATTATTTGTTTACACAGATTCTCAACAAAATTATTGGTCTTTAATCCACAATACTATGGCAAAACAACAAACAGATGGAGAACGACATTGGTACGCAATCCATACATATTCTGGATATGAGAATGCCGTTGCGCGAAACTTGCGACAACGTATTGATTCTCTTGGTATGCAAAACCAGATTTTTGATGTGGTTGTTCCAACTGAAAAAAAGATTCGTGTGAAAGGTGGGAAACGGACAACTGAAGAAGAACGTATCTACCCAGGTTATGTGCTCGTGGAAATGATTGTAAATGATGAGAGTTGGTATATCGTCCGAAATACACCACGCGTGACAGGATTCGTAGGAAGTGGAACGCAGCCAGTGCCACTCACTGAAGCTGAGTACCAATCACTCATGAAGCAGATGAGCGACGAAACAGTGAAGCATAAAGTTGATCTTGCTCCTGATGATATTGTGACTATTGTAGATGGACCGTTCAAGGAGCTTGAAGGGAAGGTAGGTGAAGTTGATGAAGCAAGCGGAAAGATTAAGGTTCTTGTTTCAATGTTCGGACGCGAAACTCCTGTTGAACTCGATTTCTTACAAGTTAAGAAAATCTAACGAGCGTAGCGACTTTAGATTTATTATGTCGGAATTTGTTCTGCCCTGGGCAAATTCTGACTAAGAAAATCTAAAAACAACAAAGTAGTGACTAATATTTTCTTATGTCGACACTTCACTAAACCACCACCGGCTTGAGCCGGTGGTGGTTTAGTGAGGGATGGTGTTAAGAGCATAAAGAAGTTTGACACCTTGCCAAAACTGCTTATTTTATGTACGATAGCGACGCTTCAATGTGTAGTGATTGGCTATGGAACAATCGGTGCACTACAAAATATTAAATATTACATATGGCTAAAAAGATTTTAAAGAAAGTAAAAGTACAGGCAATCGGAGGTAAGGCTACGCCCGCTCCACCGCTAGGTCCGGTACTGGGACAGGCTGGTATTAATATCGGTGAGTTCGTGAACCAGTTCAACGAGCAGACTCGTGAACGAATGGGTGAAGTGGTCCCTACAGAGATTACGGTTTACGATGATAGAAGTTTTACCTTTATCGTCAAGACTTCGCCAGCGTCACGCCTTATCTTGAAGGCAATCGGCAAGGATAAGGGTTCTGGAAAGAATCTCGTTTCAAAAGCGGGGTCAATCACTCAAGCGCAAATTAAGGAAATTGCTGAGATTAAAATGCCAGATCTTAATGCAGCTTCAGTCGAGGCAGCTATGAGAATTATTGAGGGCACATGTCGCTCAATGGGGGTAGAAGTAAAGGGGTAGTTCACTTTTTGCATGTGGATGCACAAAAAGCCGGAACGCAAAGCATTCCGGCTTTTTGTATGTTATTCTTCTGCCAATTATGGAATATATTCCCGTTAAAACACGCATCATGCAGCCCCCTCAAGACGATTTGTTCTCTGTGCTCGATGAGTATCTTACTGATGTTCAGGAGGGAGACGTGATTGCTATTTCTTCAAAAATTGTTGCGATAGATGAAGGCTCGTGTCTACTTACAGAGGGGACTGATAAAACGAAGCTTGTTGTGGAAGAAGCAGACCTCATCATCCCTCGGTCGTATTGGCCGTCACCACTGACTATTATAAAAGGTGCTTTTATTGGGACATCAGGTATTGATGAGAGTAACGCAAATGAGCACTATGTACTTTTGCCGAAAGACCCGTTCGTAAGTGCCCAAACACTTTATGCATATCTAAAAGAACGGCATGGTGTAGAACACATTGGGGTCATTATTACGGATAGTCATTCGACGCCCCTGCGACGAGGAGCGACCGGTATTGCCATAGGGTGGTGGGGGTTTAAGCCAACTATAAACCACGTCGGCGAAGAGGATTTATTTGGGCGCGAGCTAAAAATAGAAGTTACAAACCTTGTAGACGGATTGGCAGCAGGAGCTAATGTGGTGATGGGAGAGACTGACGAATGTCAGCCAGTAACAATAATTCGCAATACACCAAACCTTACATTTACTGAAGAGAATACAAAAGATGACCTTCTTGTTTCATTTGAAGAAGATACCTTCCGTGTGCTTTACGAAAAATTTCTTACGTAGTCTTACGAATATAATCTACCCACTGGAACTGAAGTTCGCTCTGTGACTCGATAGGATATTCTTTTTGTATTTCAAAATCATTTGTAAAGTCTGGGAAAAAAGTGTCGCCTTCTTTGTCCTCATGAAAAAAAGTAAGATGGAGCCGGTCAACAAAGCGAAGTGCCTGACGATACATTTCTTCTCCTCCACCTATGTGAATTTCAGTTGGTTTTTCCAAAAGTGCTTTTTCAAATGCTTCTTCAAGAGATGTGGTAGTTACAGCGCCTTCGTGGTGGTAGTCAGCATTGCGAGTTACTACAATATTCATACGTCCCGGTAATGGTTTTCCTAAGATTTCAATAATGGATTCAAAAGTCTTTCTTCCCATGATGACAGGATGCCCTATAGAAAGTGCTTTAAAACGCTTCATATCAGCCGGCACATGCCACAAAAGGCCATTCTTCTTGCCAATGGCTCGGGAGTCTTTTGCCATTCCGGCGACTATAATGATAGGGATATTTTTATACATACAGCTCACATGATACCAAAATTTCACAAACAGGCATAAGAATTGAACGCTTGTCACTTGAGACTTGTATGAGAGAAGGTATACTTTCCCTATTATGACTGTTGAAGAAAGAATTGCTTCCCTTACACAACCACATATAAGTATCCAGTCTCGGTATTACACTGATTTTGAAGAACTCAAAGCAGTAGCTGATGCTTTGCGAGGGTTAGGAAGGAAGGTTGTTCTGACACAGGGTGTGTACGACCTTCTGCATGTAGGTCATGCACAATATCTTGCGAAGGCAAAAGCGGAAGGGGACATTCTGATAGTAGGAGTCGATTCAGATGCGCTCACGCGTTTGCGCAAGGGAGAAGGTCGTCCTGTCGTGCCACAAGAAGAACGAACTGACATGCTACTACATTTACGTGATGTCGATATGGTTGTTTTACGTGATGTCGACAAGGAGCTTGAGGCTTTGATTGAAACAATTAAACCTGATGTATACATTGCATCAACCTCTACGAAGGATTTTACCGTAAGTCCTTCATTGGCGATACATTGTGGTGATGTGCGCACGCTCCCGCCCCAAGCGACAACATCGACTTCAGCACGAGTGCAACAAGTGAGCATGCTTGGTGCTGACGAACTTGCAAAAGAACTCGCTAGTCAAATGCCAGGAATGGTACATAAAATGCTCGATAAGATAAAAAATAAATCACAATGAAAGTTGTTTTCGCGTATATTCCCGTAGTTCATTCTCAAGTTCTAACATTCTTAGAGCAGCATAGGGACATTCCCATTTGGCTTTTGGACAATGAAAAGGGTAAGGCTGAAAATGTGTATCTTGAGCGTGACGCTCGTGCCTTGCCCGCAGAAGATATACAACGAGAATTAGAAGCACATGATTTTTTAAACGTAACGGTTGTTGACCCAAAACAACTTCCGAGACTTGTTAGAGATATTGATTCATTTGTGATTCCTGAAGATGAAATCGTCCGTTTCTTTTTAGAAAAATACGTCCCTGATACTCCAATTTTAGCAAAAAATATTTTTATACGTTGGACACAAAAGCTCTCAACAACGGAGTATGAAGTGCTGGCTGGGAGGATGACAACAGAAGAGATTTTTGCTAAGGAAGTGATCACAAACCTTGAAGATGAGGCTCAGAAGAGTCCAGACTGGTGGCGACAAATAGCCTCTGCAGTTGTTAAAAATGGGGAAGTCGTCGCAACTGCGCACAATAAGCACTTACCGACAGCACATTCACTTTCAATCAATGGTGACCCCCGCTCAAATCTTGATGCAGGTCAGGGTCCAGGCATTTATACTTCAATTCATTCTGAAGCCGCAGTGATTGCCGAATGTGCTCGTAAGGGGATTGTTACCGAAGGTGCTGATATTTATGTAACAACGTTTCCGTGTCCAACGTGCGCGCGTTCGCTGGTGGAAGCTGGATTCAAAAGAGTATTTTATAAAAAAGGATACTCCGTGCTCGATGCAGAGAGCATCCTTTCTGATGCAGAAATTGAGATAATTTTAGTGAAAGACTAGCCAACTCTCGTCATTACTGGTTTGTCTGGGTCGCTTCCTACAATAAGTTGCGCGTGAAGGTGAAGGACAGTTGCACCATTTTTTTTCATGTCGCCAGAACGCATTAAGAGTGTTCCGCTATCAATACTGAATTCTTGATTAAGCCATGCGACATGTTCTTGGAGTTCTGACCAAGCTTCTGCAGATATTTGGTCAGTATTTGTAAGGTGTTCGCAGGTCACAAACAAGAAGTGGTGCACTGTGTTGTCGTACGGATACATATTAGGAGTCACATACCAGTAGGTTCCCGTTTTAAGTATCGGTGGCTCGTGAAACTTCTTCATATTCTTTGGGCAGAAAGGGCAAAAGCCTCCCTCTGCAATTTTTTTCATGTTTTCAATTTGCAGTGGCTGTCGCGCGTTTCCGATATTCATTAAGTCATCTTTTTCTGACATAGTACGTTTTATACAGGGGTAGGAATAAGCATCTTTGGATGTGGTTCGTAATCGTCACCAAGTACAAAATGTTCAGGTCGGAAGTCAGTTATTTTTGTAATCCCATCAGCCTTGAGTGTCATTGTTGGGAGTTTCCGTGGTTCACGCTTTAAAAGCTTTTCAACTTTTTCAAATTGATTTTCATAAATGTGTGCATCTGAAAGTGTGTGGACGTACTCAACCATTTTGTATCCAGTGAGGTGGGCGAGCATCATGCCAAATGCAGCGTACTGCACCATGTTGAAAGGAAGCCCAACAGGACTGTCAGCACTTCTCTGGAAATGGTGCACAGCGAGCTCTTTTGTCTCTGGGAAGCAGAGTACATGGATCCATCCATGGCAGGGAGCTACGACGGTACTTCGTTTTAGGTCGTCGTGCTGGATTACGTATTGTGGTATCCATGGAGAAATAATATGTGTCCGAAGATAAGGGCGTTCTTTAATTTGTTTTACGACGTGTTCAATTTGATTGAAAGGTTCGCCTTCTGAAGTAGGGAAGTTTGTCCATGCTGCACCGTACGAGCCATTACCAAGGTCACCCTCAGGAAGTCCGAATGTCTCACATTTTTCTTTGGTCACCCACCTGTCCCAAAACTTACATCCAAACGCCTCGAGTTGTTCTTGGGTGCGTGCCCCATTAAGGAACGCAATATGTTCACCGAGTGCAGCTTTTAAAAATGGACCAGACATATCTCGTTCGGTGATAAGAGGGAAACCGTTACGCATATCAAAACGCATTTGATGACCCATAACCATCTTACTCAGGCCTCCTTGAATAGGGTGAACCTCTCGTCCTTCCTCAAGGATTCTTCGGAGAAGTGTTTGATACTGTGTGTCAACAGTGCGTTCTGTGTAAGGTTTCATATTAATGTGAGATTAGTATTAACCTAACTATTTTAACGTACGCAACGAACACTTTGTAGTCTTATCTAAATTATGCAATAGAAATAAAAAAGTGGAGCGAAGCAATTGCTTCGCTCCATCATCAGCGCCTGCCCACTTTAAGACCTTTCAGGAATTTCTCCAGTTTCGTATCGTCTGGCATATTCAAGCATTCTGCCATTGTGCTCTCCCCACATCCAACACTTTTTTGTAAGGGGACGATAACCTGTCCTTTTCGGTTTGGTACCAACATCGTTTCGTGCATGTGCATGATTGTACCGACGTTGTAACGCATATCGCCAAAACGACTTATAATACCTCCCCCGATGATGAGGTCACCATATGTTTGTTTTGCCCACTGGGTGACTTTGAGACGTCCTATTGCTTCAGTATCCGTCAGTTCCCAGGGGCTACCATGGTGATGTTTTGGAAAGAACAGAAGCTGCAGTGAGAGTGTTTGCTCACGTGTCGTAAATATCTGTGGCACCTCCCATGCAATCCAGTCATTTTCATCGTAAAGTACTTTTTGGAGCTTGCAGTCAATCTCACAGAATGGGCAGACATTCGTCAGGAAGTTTTGCAGTCCTGCGTAAAATTGTGTGTACTTTGAGCACCCACGTAGACACTCTAGTTGTTCTTCGTTTAGACCTTGAAGACAGTTAAACGCACTGATCATCTCAACCTCCTTTGCTATTGAACTCGTTTCAACCGCATTTCATCACAAAAGCCTAGAAAAAGCAATTTTTGTTCTATCTGTAGATGCTAGAATAAAGCTGTATGAATACAGGGAAACTTATTGTCATTGACGGTGGAGATGGTGCTGGGAAGCAGACCCAGACCGACATGATTGTCCGTAGGCTTATAGAGGAGGGTCATCCGGTAGGAACACTTGGTTTCCCGCGGTATGAAGCTAATACCTTTGGGAAATTACTACGAGAGTGTCTTGATGGGAAACGTGGTGATTTTTTGAATATGGATGCACAGATTGCCTCAACACTTTATGCTGCAGACAGATTTGAAAGTAAACCAACAATTGAAAAATGGCTTGAAGAGGGACGTATCATTATTCTCGATAGGTATGTAAGTTCAAATATGCTCCATCAAGGTTCGAAGATTCATGACCCTAAAGAGCTTGAAACATTTCTTGAATGGCTCGACACTATCGAGCATTCAATTTTCAAAATGCCACGACCCGACCTTATCCTTTACTGTGATGTGCATCCAGAACAACGTGTCAAACTTTTAGCGTACGGTGACGGTAAACGGAAGAATGCAATGGATCTTGCTGATACTAATCTTCAACATCAAAAAGAAACCGATGAGGCGGCAAAACAGGTGATTGAGAAAATGAATAACTGGGTGAGTATTAATTGTATGGGTAATGATGGTCAAATATGTCCTCGCGAAGATATTCATGAAAATATATACAATGCAGTTAAAGAAATTATATAGATGAAATTACAAGTACAAAAACTCCACCCAGATGCAACAATGCCATCCTTTGCGTATGATGCTGACGCTGGTATGGATTTGTATGCATCCGTAGGGATAACGATAGAGCCTGGTGAGCGTGCGCAGGTTTCGACGGGTGTTGCAATGCGTATCCCAAGTGGCTATGTGGGACTTATCTGGGACAAGAGCGGCATCTCACATAAGGTAGGACTGAAGACGCTTGGAGGTGTGGTTGATTCTGGGTATCGTGGAGAGTTACTTATTGGTCTTTTAAACACAGCAAATGAATCGCATGTATTTGCGGTGGGAGACAAGATAGCCCAGATACTCATCCAGAAAGTTGAGCACTTCGAAGTGGAAGAAGTAGACGAGCTTGAAGAGTCAGATAGGGGTACTAAAGGGTTTGGGAGTACAGGTGTGTAAATTAGAAGGATTTTTGAAAATAGCTACTATAAAAATAGCATCCGTCATTTTGACGGATGCTGTGTGAAATGTCTTCAGTACCGCTGATTACCGGCCCTACTAGTCATTTCTTTGGGTGGACTAGATACCGTGTCCACGTACAGTTGCCTGCTAGTGCAGGCCCATTGACCCATCAGTTGATTACTACATGACTCATATAAGTCTCCTTCCTGTTTTTGTTTATCTAAAGTAGCGTAGCATTAATACATTTGTGTGACTAGTGTGACTGAAACTAGGTGTTTGCAGTCATGCTTTCTGCACCTTTGACTTTCCTGTATACTTGGAGATATAGCATTTACTACTATGATCTAGTCACATTCGTTCAATTTAATATTTCCAGGGCTACTTATTATTGCAAACTAACTTTAACTATGAACGAATATACCTACATCAAAAAACAAGACGAAGAAATTTACAATGCAATCATGGGCGAGGAGGCTCGTGAGATTTCTGGCATTGAACTTATCCCGAGCGAGAATTATGTGTCGCGAGCCGTTCGCGAAGCGAACGGCTCAGTGTTGACCAACAAATATTCAGAAGGCTATCCGGGGAAGCGGTACTATGGCGGTCAGGACTATACTGACATTGTTGAGCAGATTGCTATAGATAGAGCAAAAGAACTTTTTAATTGTAAGTACGCGAACGTACAACCACTTTCTGGTGCGCCTGCAAACGTAGCAATGTATTTTGCACTTATGGAGCCGGGAGACACGGTTCTCGGTATGGATCTCTCTCACGGTGGACATCTCACGCATGGGCATCCAACAACGAGTATCAATAAGGTTTTCAACTTTGTTCGATACAAAATGAAAGATGTTGAGACTGGAGAAATTGATTACGAAGCGCTTCGTCAAGTTGCACTCGAGCATAAACCTAAAATTATTCTTGCAGGATTTTCAGCGTACTCTCGTGAACTCGATTACGAAAAGTTTGTCGAAATTGCAAAAGAGGTGGGGGCGTATACCGTTGCTGACATGGCGCACATAGCAGGTCTTATCGCAGGAGGTGTTGCACGAAATCCATTTGACGACGGTTTCGATGTTATTACGACGACCACACATAAGACGCTTCGCGGTCCACGTGGCGGAATGATACTTGTGCGTGACGACGCTGAAATTGCTAAGAAAATCAACAAAGCTGTGTTTCCTGGGTTACAAGGAGGACCGCATATGAATGTAATTGCAGGGAAGGCAATTGCGTTTGGAGAAGCTCTGCAGCCGTCTTTTAAAGAATATGCAAAGCAGATTCTTAAAAATGCAAAAGCTATGGAAGCCGTTTTTCAAAAAGAAGGGGTGCGGATGCTCGCAGGGGGGACAAGTAATCACCTCATACTTGCTGATGTGTATGGTTCGCTTGGTGTGACAGGAAAGGATGCTGAAACGGTACTTGATGAAGTTGGGATTACACTTAACAAAAATATGATAGCTGATGAAACACGTACAGCGATGGATCCTTCAGGAATTCGCTTTGGTACTCCCGCAATGACGACGCGAAAAATGATGGAGCCGGAAGCTACCCGCATTGCCGAAATCATGATTGAGACACTGAAGCATGCAGATAATGCGTCGAAGAAGGAGGTCTTGAAATCTGAAGTGGTTACAATTTGTAATGCCTTTCCAGTTCCAGAAACATTCGTGTAGGTGTGGTTGCTGAAATGTATAAAAGCGTGTACCGAAGGGTACGCGCTTTTATTTGCTACAATAGGTTCTATGGAGCACGAGTCCGACCAAGAATCTATACAAGTGGAGAAACCGCAGCTCTCACATCATAAGGCAGTGTATGCGGTGCGTCACCATTGGCTGACAGTGGCCTTTTTGCTTGGTTTTATTGTCGACAACATCACGCTCAATCGTGTGGATCAACTTTTTGATAATTTTCTCCTTGCGATGTATGTAATTTTGGCAATGGGGTCACTTCTCCTATTGTATGCGAGTGCAGCGGAAAAGATTGAAGGACAGCTTGGCGTTTTTCTAAAGAAGTGGAGTCCGGTTATGTTGCAATACTCGTTTGGAGGACTGTTGTCGGGCATGCTCATTTTCTATGGACGCAGTGGTTCGTGGAGCGAAAGCTGGCCATATCTTGCGATTATTCTTCTGGCTATTTATGGTAACGAGACTCTCAAGGAGAGAGCGTCGCGTCTTATTTACAACTTGGCTATTCTTTTTGTTGGTCTTCTTTCGTATATTGTTCTGGTAATCCCAGTCTTTACAGGAATGATGGGACCCTGGATATTTGTCGGTAGTGGTCTTATAGCTGTCGTTATCATGTATTGGTTTATGCGGGCGCTTCGGTTGATTATCCCTCGTTTTTTGAGTCTGCATCAAAAAGCAATTGTGTTCACACTTGGGACTATTTATGTGTGTTTAAACTTTCTCTACTTCGCAAATATTATCCCTCCCATTCCTCTGTCTCTCAAAGATGTCGGTGTTTTCCACTCAGTTGTTCGTTTTGAAAATGGTGATTATCAGCTCAAGTACGAAAAAGGCGAGTGGTGGCAAGTGTTCAAAAAATCAGATTATACGTATCACGCAACTTCAGAAGATAATATTTTTTGTTTTGCGAAAGTATTCGCACCGACTCGTCTTACAACTAATATATATCATTCGTGGGACTATTACGATGAAACTGAAAAAGAGTGGGTAGAATATTTCCGGCTTGCGTATCCTATATCTGGAGGCGGGGCAGGTGGATATCGAGGATATACACTGATTCAAAACTTCATTGATGGAAAATGGCGTTGTAGCGTCGAGACCCAACGTGGGCAAGTGCTTGGACGCGAAGTTTTTTACATCGATTCAAATAGTGCTCCAGAAGAATTGCAGATGCGTATTGAGTAATCTCAAGTTCGCTGGAACAATTGTCAAAAACAAAGCGTTCGCCAATAGCTGACTTTTTGTGTATTGTAGTAGCCATATATGGAAGACGTTATACGCGCCACAATTGAAGATGCTCTAAAAGAGCTCGGCATAGCTGAGATTGATTTTGTGGTGGAGCATCCGGGCGAGCTTGCTCATGGTGATTATGCGTGCAACGTTGCAATGGTTATCTCGAAAACATTAGGAAAAAACCCACGGGAATTTGCAGAAGAGCTTGTCACAAAGATTGAAGGACAGATTGAGTACGTCGATAAAATTGAGGTTGCTGGTCCAGGGTTTATTAATTTTTACGTAGCACGCGATTTCTTCACTAAAGAAATTATTCGGGCAAATACTGAGGGGAAAATAGATGCGGGAGATTTGACTCAAAAAGCTTGGGGTACAAATGAAGATTGGGAAGGGAAGACTGTCATTGTTGAATATACGGACCCGAATCCTTTTAAAGAACTGCATATAGGTCATCTCGTGCCAAATGCTCTTGGCGAGTCGCTTGCAAGGCTCTTCATGGTCTCGAGCGCTGACACAAAGCGTGTGACGTTTCAGGGTGATGTGGGGATGCATGTCGCTAAGGCTATGTATGGCTTGATGATGCTCGAGATTTCAGTCGACGCAATTGATGCATCGACGCTTGGTCAGGCGTATGCAAAAGGCTCAACTCTTTTTGAAGAAAGTGAGGTTGTACAGAATGAAGTGAAGCTTTTAAACAAAAAAATATATGAACGTTCTGAAGAGGATATTAATCTACTCTACGACAAGGGAAAAGAAGTTTCTCTCGCATATTTTGAAGAGGCGTACAAATTACTTGGCTCACGGTTTGACCATAATTTTTTTGAAAGTGTAACTGGACCTGTCGGGCTTGAGCTTGTGAAAGCCCACATCGGGGATGTGTTTAAAGAGAGTGAAGGAGCAGTTATTTTTGAAGGTGAACATTACGGATTGCACACACGTGTGTTTGTAAACAAAGAAGGTTTACCAACGTATGAAACAAAAGATGTTGGTCTTATTAGGTGCAAGAATGACTGGCAACCGTTTGATCTTGCTATTACGGTGACAGGTACCGAACAACAGGAGTATTTTAAAGTAACCACTAAAGCAAGTGAACTTATTCAGCCTGAGCTTGCGGGTAAAGTGGAGCTTGTGCCAAATGGCATGCTTCGACTTTCTGAAGGAAAGATGTCTTCACGTACGGGGAATGTAGTTCGTGCAATGCAACTTATTGCTGATGTACAACAGCATGCTGAAGAAAAAATGGAAATGGTTGAAGGAAAAGAGGCGGTGAGCGCGCAAGTTGCGGTTGCAGCAATTAAATACACTATCCTTAAAATTGCACCAGGCAAGGACATTATTTTTGACCTCAACAAGTCAATTTCTTTCGAAGGAGATTCGGGACCGTACTTACAATATACAAATGCGCGCATCAACTCAGTACTGAATAAGGCAGAAGAAGCGGGGATTATTACATCTATTAAAAACGCTCCAGAAACGCCGTACAAAATTGAAAAGATTCTTTATCGTTTCCCAGAAGTTGTAGTTGCTGCTCGTGATGAACGATCGCCAAGTCACTTAGTCACATATCTTACTGAACTTGCAGGAATGTTTAATTCATTTTATGCAAAAGAAAAAATTGCTGACACGACAGATGAATTTGCTCCTTACAAAGTAATGTTGACACAGGCTGTAGGGCAAACACTTAAAAATGGACTTTGGATGCTTGGTATAGAAGCACCAGAAAAGATGTAATTTCTTGACAGATATTTATTTAGTGAGAGACTTGAAAAGTAACTTTTGTGAAAGGATGATGACATGGTTGTGCAAAAGAGTGCGTTCGGTCTCTCCGTTGAAGTAGCATTGGAAAATGTTCAGGTCTCACTCAGGTCAGTTGCTAACGCTGCTGATAATAGTGATGGGACTGTCAATATGAGCGTGCGCAAACGTCTGCGGAATTGGCTTAAGGTGTTTGAGCAAAAACCAGCAGATAGCCTTCTGCCTACGAATGTCGCAGATGTTTGTGACAGTGGGGTTGTGGCAATTAGAGCACTTGCCACCGAACTTGAGGCAGACGATCCTGCTGTACGCGGCTTTGTCCGGCAAAAAGCCTGTATGGCAGTTATGCACCTAGATCGAGTGCGTGAGCAGTATTTCCGTTCGACGCAGAGGGCATGAGTATTCGCCGCCTTGACTTAGGCGGCGGCAAACTGCTTAAAAGATATGGCCACAGCAATGTGGCTTTTTTTATGTCCACACTGCTTGCAGTTTTGCAACGTTTAGGTATTGTGCTCTATGGGCCGCTACATCGGCAGAAAATATGGAGGGTTTGCAATGGCGCATGTATTAGAACATATATTCTTCGGAGTTATTTTTATATCATTGGAATCATTTTATCTGGAGCTCGTGGCAAAGTACGGATTGCCGGAAGATTCTGACGACCCCGACGGGGGACTGTCCCAAAGACTACACCAACTTATTGGCGTAGTCTTTTTTTTATAAAAAAGCATGATACCATGCAACATGCAGCCTGATACGCTGCATTCACCCGAGGGGTTTGCTCTCGGGCATTACATGTCTGATATACATACAATAATATGAATACTAAAGAAGATAAGAAGAGCGACGTTGCGCTCCGTGAAGAGGTGGTACTCGCGTTCTGGAAAGAACACGATATTTTTAATAAAAGCTTAGAGAAGGAGGCTCCGAATGGAGATTTTGTATTTTACGATGGGCCACCATTTGCAACTGGGTTGCCACATTATGGTCATATTCTTGCGAGCGCAATTAAAGATACCATTCCGCGTTTTTGGACAATGAATGGTTATCGTGTGGAGCGTAAGTGGGGGTGGGATTGTCATGGCTTGCCACTTGAAAATCTTATCGAGAAAAAGCTCGGACTTGCGACCAAGCGGGATATTGAGGAGTACGGTATTCAGAATTTCAATGAAGCTGCTCGTGATGCGGTGATGGAATATGCTGATGAGTGGAAGCGCATTATTCCGCGCATGGGTCGCTGGGCTGATATGGAGGATGACTATAAGACGATGGACTCAACATACACCGAAAGTGTGTGGTGGGTTTTTAAATCGCTCTATGAAAAGGGTCTTGTGTATGAAGGATTTAAAACAATGCATCTTTGTCCACGTTGCGGGACAACACTCTCAAACTTTGAGGTAAACCAAGGATACAAAGACATCAAAGATATTTCAGTAACGGTAAAGTTGCCGCTTGTTGATGAGCCGGACACTTCACTTTTGGTCTGGACTACAACACCTTGGACACTGCCGGGGAATATGGCTGCTGCAGTTCATGAGGAGGTGGATTATGTGAAAGTAAAAGTAACAACAGATGAAGGTGATGCACAATTTATTCTGGCAAAGGCCCGTCTCGTGCAGCTTGGCGATATGCCGTATGAGGTGCTTCAGGAAATGAAGGGTTCTGAGCTCGTAGGGAAATCGTACATTCCTCCATTTGACTACATCCTCAATGCCATTAAGAGTAGAGACATCATCATCACAAACGCGGAAGATGGCGAACTCAACGAAGAAACTATTAAAAAATATGCGTGGAAAATTCACCACGCTGACTATGTTGAAATTGGTGAAGACGGAACAGGGGCAGTGCACATTGCTCCAGCATACGGTGACGACGACATGAAGCTTGCGCAGGCAAATGACATTCCGATTGTGCACCATGTTGATGCAAGCGGTCGCTTCATGAATCATATTGGTCCATTTGCCGCGCAACTAGTGAAGCCGAAAGACGATGACGATTCAGGGGTAACGCACCTCGATGCTGACATTGAGATTGTTCGTGCACTGAAAGCATCAGGTGCACTGCTTAAGAAAGAAAATATCACGCATAGTTATCCGCACTGTTGGCGTTGCGACACTCCACTTTTGAACTACGCGACTACGTCGTGGTTTGTTGAGGTGACTAAAATAAAAGAGCAACTTGTCGCTGAGAATAATAAAGTTAACTGGGTTCCTGAACATGTTGGTACAAATCGCTTTGGAAAGTGGCTTGATGGTGCGCGAGACTGGGCTGTCTCACGTCAACGCTACTGGGGCGCTCCACTTCCAATTTGGAGAAACGCAATCACCAAAGATTATAAGGTTTTAGGTTCGCTTGCTGAAATCCAACAATTTGTACCAAAGTCAGGGAATACATATCTGTTGATGCGTCATGCAGAAGCTGAGAGTAATTTAACTGGTGTGATTGATGCAGTAGATGACGGTAAGAACCCGCTTACTGAAAAGGGAAAACAGCAAGCATCCACAGTTGCTAAAGAATTGAAAGATAAAAAAGTAGATATTATCATTCACTCTGGTATGCAGCGAACACGAGAGACCGCCGAAATTCTAGCTACTGCACTTGGGTTGCCTGCAGCATCAGTTACTGAGGACGCTCGAATGATTGAGCTTCAGACAGGATCTGAACTTGAGGGGAAGATGTGGAGTGAATATGAGGAACACTTTACCTCAGTAGAAGAGAAGTTCACAAAAGAAATTCCTGGAATTGAAAATCGCATGCATGTACAGAAACGTGCTGGGGATTTTCTCTATGACATTGATGCAACATACAAAGGGAAGACTATTGTGATTGTTGGCCACGCAAGTTCAACCTTTGCTTTTCGAAGTGCTGCTGAAGGCGCTGACCTGAAACGAGCGCAAGAAATTCGTGATGAAGGATACATGGGCAATGCTGAAGTGACTGAAGTGCCATTCACGCCAATGCCACATAATGACAATTATGTACTTGATTACCATCGCCCGTATATTGATGACATCAAATTGTTTGATGGTGATGTACAACTTGAGCGTGTGCCTGACGTATTTGACTGTTGGTTTGAGTCAGGCTCGATGCCATATGCACAGAATCACTATCCGTTTGAAAACCTCGATACATTTAATTGTGAAAAGGGTACTGGTTTTCCCGCTGACTTTATTGCAGAAGGAACTGATCAGACACGTGGGTGGTTTTATTCACTCATTGTCTTAGGGACAGCCTTATTCGGAAAATCACCATATAAAAACGTTATTGTGAATGGTCTTGCGCTTGCTGAAGATGGAAAGAAAATGAGTAAATCATTACAAAACTATCCAGACCCGATGTACGTTGCTGACTCGGCTGGAGCAGATGCGATGCGTTTTTATCTACTCACATCACCAATTGTGAGAGCTGAGGATTTGAATTTTTCTGAGAAAGGGGTACTTGAACTACAACGGAAGAATATAGGACGTCTCCACAACGTGCTTGCGATGTATGAGCAATACACTGATGGAACAGAGGCTTCAGGAAGTTCAGAGAATGTTCTGGATAGATGGATTATTGCACGACTTAATCAACTTATTGCCGAGGCGACTGAAGGATTTAAAAACTATGAACTCGACAAAGCTACACGACCGGCCACTGACTTCATTGATGACGTGTCAGTGTGGTACCTGCGTCGTTCACGAGAAAGACTGAAGGGCGATGACAAAGCTGATAAAAAAGCGACGCTTGGAACATTGCGGTATGTATTGCAACAGCTTTCGCTCGTGATGGCTCCTTCAATGCCATTTTATGCTGAGTATCTGTGGGGGAGGGTGAAGACTGAGGAAGATGAGGAGAGTGTGCATCTTGCAAATTGGCCGAAGGGGGGTGAGATTGATGAAGATTTGATTGCCACCATGTTGGCATTAAGAAATATCGTTACATTTGCGCTTGAGGCTCGTACGAAAGTAGGGATTAAAGTTCGTCAGCCACTTGCAAAATTATTTGTATCAGCTCGGTTGGTTGCAAAGCAAGAAGAATTCGCCGCTCTTATTAGAGATGAAGTAAATGTGAAAGAAATAGAGTTCGATAGTACTTTAACTAAGCCTGTACGACTTGATGTAGACATCACTCCTGAACTCCAGGCCGAAGGGGATATGCGTGAGCTTGTCAGACAAATACAAGACATGCGAAAGAAAGCTGGTCTTGAACCGCAGGACAGGGTAGTACTTATTGTGCAAACTTCAGACGGGGGAGAGGAGCTTATAACCTTGTTTAAGTCTGAAATACAAAAAGTTGTAGGTGCTGATGAGATGACATTTGGCGATGCTGAAGGAACAGAAATAAACGCTGGCGGCCACTCATTTACGATTCAAATCACGAAAGTCTAAATGGCATACGCAACGTACACAACCGAAGCTTTGGTGTGCGGGAGTAAAGACAGTTATACATCTGACCGCTCATATTTACTTTTTACCAAAGAGGCAGGCATGCTTTGGGCAACTGCCCGCTCAGTGCGAGAAGAAAAATCAAAACAGCGTCACGCGTTGCAAGATTTTTCATTTGTACGCGTGTCGCTTGTAAAAGGAAAAACTGGCTGGCGAATTGGCAGTGTTGAAGCACTCGGAAATCCTTTTTTACAAGCTTCAAGCAGACAAGAACGTGCACATGTAAATTTTGTTGTGACGCAACTCCGTCGATATATCCATGGCGAACACACACTGCCAGAAACGTATGAGGATGTGCAGGCAGTGCTTACTAGTCCTGTACTTATCGCTAGACAGCAGGTGTGCGAAAGTATATTTCTGTTACGTCTTCTCTATGTATTGGGATACGTCGCAAAAAAAGAAACTTTTTCTTCACTGATTGAGTCTGAAGATATAGCAACAGCACTATCTCTCTATACAGAAGCGCATGCTGGCGAGATAGAAAAAGTCACATTGTCTGCAGGGGAGATAAGTCATTTGTGATGGTATACTGTACTGAAACATTATTATGAGCGGTATAAAGGATACAGAAACAATTGATCAGCTACGCAAGCGCCTATATGAGCGTGGCAAAAAACCCGAAGTCCAGAATCGATCTGAGCTTGTTGAAGATCCTGTGGAGGGGGTTCCAAAACAATTCTCTGCTAAAAAAGCAGGTAAAAAAAGTGGCAGTGCAAAAGCACATGCGCACACAACGCCAAATGTAGTAGCTCCTCTTGTGCAAACTTCAGTACCTAATTCATTTGATATGGCACCACGAAAAAAGAAAATGGGGTATCGCCTTAAAATCCTGCTTGCGGGTGGTGGTTTTTTTGTAGTAGCGATGGCTATCTCGAGTATGCTTCTCCTCTTTGGCAACAATAGTATCTCTGGAGAGAACATAACACTTGCGGTGACCGGCCCGTTTACTATTGGCGGGGGCGAGAGACTTGATTTACAAGTAGGTGTCACAAACGATAATGCAGTACCAATTGAAGCAGCTACGCTGATTGTTAATTATCCCTCAGGCACAAAATCAGCGAGTGAAGATGGTAAAGAATTATTCACTGAACGACTCGGTCTCGATACTATCGGTACTGGAGAAACAGTCAATTTGCCGATTCGCGCAATTGTGTTTGGAGAGGAGAATGAAGAGAAGGTGATTGAGGTGTCGATTGAATATCGTGTACGCGGTTCAAATGCGACCTTCTTTAAAGAGGCGGAGCCACTTAGGCTGAAGATCAGTTCTTCGCCGGTTATTGTGCGCGCCGACACTCTTAAGAAAATTTCTTCGGGCCAAGAGACAGATGTCACACTCACCGTTACTTCAAATGCACCAACGACACTTTCAGAAGTTTTGGTAAAAGCTGAATATCCGATTGGCTTCGATTATACAAAATCAGATCCTGAGCCGACTGGGGGTCAAAATATATGGCTTATAAAAAATCTTGAACCAGAGTCATCGCAAACGATAACGATCACCGGGGTGGTTATTGGTAAAGAGACAGATGAGTATGCTATAAACTTTACCGTTGGTGTGCCTAACGAACGCGACAATCAAAATCTGGCATCGGTATTTGCAACAACGCAAACAGACTTTGAGATAGAGCAGCCGTTTTTGGGGGTAGTTCTCCTAGCTGACGATTATATAGATTCAGAAGTCATTCTGGCGCCAGGTAATGATTCAAGAATGAGTGTGGTCGTTACGAATACGCTTAGCGATACCATCTACGACACAAAGGTTGAGGTTTCGCTGAACGGTAATGCATTTTCCGTTTTGCGTACCGACCCCTCTGGAGGATTTTATGATACCAATAATAAAACTATTGTCTGGGATGTGTCCAATACACCTGCGCTGGAATCTATTACTCCTGGAAAAAAAGTGGAACTCTCTTTTTCAATTGAGCCAAACAATGAAGTAAGTAGAACTCCTCAAATAAATATTGCCGTGAATGTAAGCGCACGACGAGTTTCAGAAAATAGCGTGGCAGAGTCTCTTACCGGCACTGCAGCAAAAGTTATAAAAGTTTCAACCATTCCGACACTGCGGGGAGAAGCAGGGCACAATAACGGCATTTTTACTGATATAGGCCCGGTGCCCCCAAAAGCTAACATAGAGACTACATACTCTCTTTCCCTCATGATTGAGAACGGCACAAATGATATTGCTGACGCTGTAATTACTACCACGCTTCCATCACATGTAACATGGCTCGATGAAACTGCAGGTGCAGGGACATTCACCTATAACAAAACAAATAGAGTGATTGAGTGGAATGTTGGTGACGTTGAAGCGAATGCAGCTACGTTTGCCTCATTTCAAGTTTCACTTTTGCCGCAGATCACACAAGTAGGAGAAAAGTTGACTCTCATGGGTGAGCAGCGTGTGCGTGCGACTGATAGATTTACAGGAACTATAGTTCGTGATACAAATTCAGCTATAACTACACAGCTTTCACGTGAAGCTGGATTTGGAGAGAAGAGTGGCGTTGTTCAAGAATAAATGATTAACGAGTATGGCTGATATACAGAATGAAAACAAAATGGAAAAAATAGTATCTCTCTGCAAACGACGAGGCTTTGTGTTTCCAGGATCTGAAATCTACGGGGGTTTTGTTGGTGCCTATGATTATGGTCCGTATGGTGTTGAGTTGGCTCGAAATATCAAAACAGTATGGTGGGAAGCGATGGTTAATGAAGAGAAAAATATCGTTGGTCTGGATTCTGCAATTGTAACGCATCCAAAAGTATGGGAAGCAAGTGGACACGTGAACGGTTTCTCAGACCCACTCGTGACCTGTAATGCATGTGGCGCAAGTTCGCGTGCTGACCACCTTTTAGAAGGGATTGAAGTGTTTGCAGATGAAAAGATGACGCTGGAGGAAATAAATACACTATTTGATGCACATCGTAATGAGCTACATTGTCCAAATTGCAATGAGGTTAATTTTGGTAATGTAAGTCAATTTAATCTTTTGGCCCAGACTAATCTCGGTAATTTCTCAGAAGATTGGACAAAAGAACCTACCTATTTGCGTGGGGAGACTGCTCAAGGAATTTTTATAAATTTTAAAAATGTATTAGATAGCTCAAGAGTTAAGGTGCCTTTTGGAATAGCACAAATTGGAAAGGCATTTCGTAATGAGATTTCAGCTCGTCAATATATTTTTCGTAAACGAGAGTTTGAACAAATGGAAATGCAAATGTTCGTGAAGCCGGAAGATGATATGGAGATGTATGAAGCGTGGAGAGAGAAACGCTGGCAATATTATCTTGATCTCGGCTTCAGTCCTGAGAACCTTAAATGGCACGAACATGAGAACTTGGTTTTTTATGCCAAAGCTGCTTGGGATATTGAATATAAATTTCCGTTTGGCTTTAAAGAGCTTGAAGGAGTGCACGCTCGTGGTGATTATGACCTTACGCAACATCAAAATTTTTCAGGCGTTTCTATGGAGTATCTAGACCCGGTCACTAATGAAAAGTATATACCACACGTAGTTGAAACTGCAGTTGGAGTTGATAGGACTTTCTTAGCCGCAATGACAGAATTTTATGATGAAGATGAACTCGGTGGTGAGATGCGTGTGGTGATGCGGTTTCCGAAGAAACTCGCTCCTGTCAAAGTCGCAGTATTTCCACTCCTAAAGAATAAACCACAACTTGTAGCAAAAGCTGAAGAGGTATTTGCGATACTTTCTAAACACATGCGTGCAGAATTTGATGATAATGGAAATGTGGGGAAGCGATATCGCCGACAGGATGAAATTGGTACACCTGCGTGTGTCACTATTGATTTTGAAACATTGGGTGAAGAGAAGCCTGAGCTTAAAGACACGGTCACTGTGCGTGACAGAGATACTGGAGAGCAAAAGCGCGTTGCCATTACAGAGCTTGTGGGGTATTTAAAATAGAGGTATTGTTTATTTTGAAACACTTAGAAGTTCTTTATCAAGCATAAGGAACTTCAAAGCGTTTTGGCTCGAAAAGAAAGGGTAGTACAATGCAAATTGATAATGGGAAACAATTGACCTTCACCATGCCGGTATTGATATTGTACCTGCGTTCTCGTGATAAGTTTGATGCAATGCGGTTGTTTAAAATCAGGGAGCTGGGCGTACAAGCTCGACAACAGGGTTTTGAACAATTTTTTCTTGACCCAGGCGCAGAATTTACCGATAGGTATATGAATGAACACAAAACGACAGCACCGGAGCTGCTTGAGAGATTTTTTGCTAAGCAAGGTAGGAAATTTTCTCAGTATAGAATGTTTTGGTTTGCTGGGTATGGGTCAAGTTTGTTTTGCCGACAAATGTGTACTTATGTGTTTGAGAATCAACTCGAGTTTGAAGATCACATGGACAACGGTAGTCCACTGAAGGCTCAGCTCCGGTGGTATGAACTATATCGTGAAATGGAGGAAGGAAATAATTCAAATATACTTCGTATCGAGTCTAGCTGATCTTAGTTGGGCTTTTTTTATTATTGGGTTGTGATACATTGGTTTAACTATGTTAGACAAAAAAGCTCGTTATATCACCACTACATTGCCGTATGTTAATGCTGACCCTCATATTGGGTTTGGGCTTGAGCTTGTGCAGGCTGACGCGCTTGCTCGCTATTGGCGACTTATGGGTCATGAAGTTTTTTTCAATACAGGAACAGACGAGCATGGCCAGAAAATCGCTCAGAAGGCTGATGAATCTGGGCAGGGCCGACAAGAGTACGTTACTTACTTTGCAGGCCAGTTCGAGAAACTTAAAAGTGCACTGAACATTTCGTACGATGCGTTTGTTCGTACAACTAACGAGGGGCATAAAAAAGCTGCAGAGCAGATATGGAAGCTATGTGAAGCGAAGGGTGATATTTATAAAAAGAAGTACAAAGGACTGTATTGTGTTGGGTGCGAGGTGTACTACAAAGAATCTGAGCTCGATGAAAATAAGTGCTGCTTGATTCATAAAAAGCCAGCGGAAGAAGTTGAGGAAGAAAATTATTTCTTTAAGCTTTCAAACTACCAGACATATCTTGAAGAATATCTTTCAAAAGAGGGAGTAATTGAACCAGAGTGGCGAAGACAAGAGGCATTGAACTTTGTAAAAGGAGGACTTGAAGATTTTAGTATTTCTCGCGAAAAAACACGTATGGATTGGGGAGTCCCGGTACCGGGGGACAATGAGCACGTTATGTACGTGTGGTTTGATGCGCTCACTAACTACATCTCAACACTCGGTTGGCCAGAAGATGAGAATGGCAACTTTAAAAAGTTTTGGATTGACGGAGAAACGCTGCAGCTTGCAGGAAAAGACCAGGTGCGTTTTCAGTCCATTATGTGGCAGGCGATGCTTACGTCAGCAGAACTTCCTGCAACAGATAAGGTCGTCTATCACGGTTTTATAAATTCTGGTGGACAGAAAATGAGTAAGTCACTTGGAAATGTCATTAGCCCGTACGAGCTTGTAGAGAAGTATGGTACTGACGCAACGCGGTATATTCTCCTTCGTCATGTGCATCCATTTGATGATTCTGACCTGACGTGGGAGAAGATGGATGAATACTATACTGCCAATCTCGTGAACGGCTTGGGTAACTTAACAGCGCGCATTATGAAGATGGCAGAGACGCACCTAGATGGGCCGATTGAAAAACCCGCTGTTGCAGAGTTTGACAAAGAATATATCGAAGCACTCGATGCATATAACCTCCTTAGTGCATGTGATTTTGTTTGGAAGAAAATCGGCGAACTTGATGAAAAAATTACAGACACTGAACCTTTTCGATTGGTTAAGACTGACAAGGAGGCAGCAGTCCTCATTATTAAAGAGCTTGTGCATGACCTCTACATCGTTGGGCGTATGTTATTTCCGATAATGCCTGAAGCAAATATAATCATTAAAGAAGCAGTACTTGCAAATAAAAAACCAGTGAATCTGTTTAATCGATTAGAAGAGTAGTATGAATCACTTAGTTTTATTTCATGGGATGGGAGCAACAAGTAATGATCAGTGGCTCCCGTATCTTAAAGACCATTTTGAAAAAGAAGGATGGAAAGTAGATGCTCCAGATATCCCTAACTCTGAAAATCCTGAAATCGGAAAGTGGGTAAACTACATAGAAGGAAATGTGCCGCTTACTCCTGACACTGTCTTGGTGGGACATTCAGCTGGGTGCCCGCTTATCATTTCTTTGCTTGAACGCTCAAACATAAAGCTTAAAAAAGCGGTGCTCGTTGCAGGCTTTATAGAGGACATTAATCAGGGTATTAAGCCGCTTATACAAGACTCATATGACTGGGAGAAGATAAAAGCAAATTGTGATAGTTTTTATTTTGTGAATTCAGATAATGATCCATACCAGTGTAACGACAAGCAGGGGAGAATTATGCTCGATAAGCTAGGGGGTACACAAATTATCATGTCTAATGAAGGTCATTTTGGCACAAGTGAGTTCAACCAGCTATATCCAGAGTTTCCATTTCTTGTAAAACTAATTGAAGATTAATATGAGAATTTTAGTTTTTGGTGATAGTGTCACACAAGGTTTCCACGATACGGAGCGTGGCGGATGGTGCAGTCGACTTATTAATTTTGTGATGCAGCGTGAGATTGCTTCTGGGTATTCGTACAATAAGAGCATTTTTAATCTAGGTGTTGCAGGAGACACAACAGAAGATTTGTGTAAACGCATAAAAAGTGAAGCTGAAGCTCGACTATGTAAATATGCAACTGATGACCACGATGTATTGTTGTTGGCGATTGGAATTAACGACTCATACTTCGAAATGACAACACGTAAGAATCAAATCTCTGTAGAAACTATGGTAGAGAATTTGGGGAAAATGATTACTGACACAAGAGAGTATTTTGAGGAGGTGGCCATAATCGGTATCGCTCCAGTTGTGGATGAGCGTGTCCAGCCTGTAGCTTGGGACGTGACACATGGCTATAGTAACGTGGAGATTGCAAAGTATAACAAAGCTTTGGAAACGTTTGCAGCGCAGTATGGGTTTAAATTTATTGACTTGAATGGTGTGTACGGAGATGCAGTCGGCGATTGTCTGCCTGACGGCGTTCATCCCAATGCAGACGGACACGGATATATCTATAATAGAGTCAAGTCATTTTTAGAAGCCAAAACCATATTGTGAGTATGAAAAATGCAATTATAATTCATGGAAATCCGAGTAAAAGAGAGTATTATTCTGACGAATATCCCGCATCAAGTAATTTTCACTGGCTGCCATGGCTGCAAAAACAATTGTTAATTAGAGACATTTATGCTGTGACGCCAGAAATGCAGTATGCGTTTATGCCTGATTATAAAATATGGAAAAAAGAATTTGAGCGAAATGACATAACTGCAGAAACTATTTTGGTAGGACACAGCTGTGGTGGAGGTTTCTTGGTCAGATGGTTGTCTGAAAATAAAGAGGTGAAAGTAGGAAAGGTGGTCTTGGTAGCGCCTTGGCTTGACCCAGAAAACAGCATCGATACTGATTTTTTTAATTTCCAAATTGACCCAAATTTGGCTACTAGAACGGCCGGATTAACTGTCTTTAGTAGTACTGATGATACTGATGATATTCAGAAAAGCGTCATTGGTATTATTAATGTCATTCCTAGCACTGAGTTGGTTGAATTTGAAAGTGGAGGCCATTTTACTGGAGATACATATATTAGAAATGGCTTTCCAGAGTTGCTGGAAGAAATTTTAAAATAATTTTTATGCAAAGTATTGAAGATGTACTAAAAAGAAATCACAGAGTCGCAAATGACAAAGCTTGGGAGACGAGCAAGATGCGTCGTGCAATTGTTGCTTTTTTGACATACCTTACCGCTAGTGTATTTCTTAAACTTATTGGCAACGATGCCCCGCTCCTGAATGCACTTGTTCCGTTTGGTGGGTACGTATTTTCTACACTTTCGCTACCGTTTGCAAAAAGATGGTGGCTTCAAAAATATGGAAATTAGTAAAAATTTTTTTGTTACGGGCATTTCTGGTACTGGCAAAACCACGATAGCTAAGGAGTTGAGCAAGAGGGGTGTCAAAACCGTGAGTATTGATGAGGAGCCCGGATTGTGTGTCTGGAAAAATAAAATCACAGGGGAGGTAATTGGATATGATGTAATTTTAGACCAGTCATTTATAGAAGCACATGATTGGGTATGTGATGTAGATAAGTTAAAAGAATTGATGGGTAAAAATGGTGTGGTTGTTTTGGGAATGGCCTCCAATCAGGATGACTTTTTAGGACTGTTCGATGAAATAATATTGTTACAATGTAGACCTGAAATATTCATGCAACGTATTGACCAAAGAATAGATAATGATTTTGGAAAAGATGAGTCTGCTAAAGCAGAGATATTGAGCTGGTATGAAAAATTTGAATCCAACGTATGCAACAATGGAGCAGCCATTGTAAATGTGGAATTTCCATTGGAAGACGTGGTCCAAAGCATTATTAACATTATTTCAATAAAATGAGTTACAAATACATTGACACACACGCACATGTAAACTTGTCGGCTTTTGATGAGGACCGAGAGAAGGTTTTAGAGCGTACTCGGAATGCTGGCGTGGCTCATATTGCCGTTGGCACGAAGGAAAATACGAGCGGTAAGGCCGTGATGATGGCTGAGACAAACGATGGTGTGTATGCAATTGTTGGTCTGCATCCTATTCAGACAACTCCTGAGTTCCACAGTAATGAAGAAATTGGGGAAGGCGGTGAGCCTTTTGTTTCTAAAGGGGAAGTATTCAATAAAGATTTTTATCGTGAGCTTAGCAAAAGCGATAAGGTCGTTGGCATTGGTGAGTGTGGATTTGATTATTACCATAACGCTGCGGACACGTATGGAGTGCAAGAATCTGCATTCATTGTACAAATTGAGCTTGCAAATGAACTGCAGCTTCCGCTCATGATACATACGCGTGGTCCGCAGCCGGGTAAAGAGAGTCCAACGGGGAGAAGTGTTTATGAGGATGTGCACGGGGTTTTGAAGCAGTATGCAAAGGTGCCATTTAACGTGCATTTTTATGCGGGAACGCTCGAAGAGGCGCATAAATTCTTTGAGATTGGAGGGACTGTTTCTTTTACTGGAGTGATTACGTTTGCAAAAGACTATGAGGAGTTGGTTCGCAACATACCGCTTGAATGTATGCATGCAGAGACTGACTGTCCGTACGTTGCACCAGTGCCACATCGAGGACAGCGTAATGAACCGACGTACGTCATTGAGGTGTATAAAAAAATAGCAGAAATTCGTGGTGAGGATGAGGAGAAGGTGCGGGAACAGCTTGTGCTGAATGCAGAACGTTTTTACAATTTAAAAAAATGAGCCAAGTATAAAGCTGGCTCACGCACTTGTCATGCTATATGTCGTTGGTGCTCGTATATATTGCGTCCATCAAAGAAAGTCCGGTCATTCCTTGTCTGCGTAATAGAGTCCACGGAACTTTTATTTGATTGTCCTCGTACTTCGATTCTGTAATGCAAAGAATCGGCATTCTTGGAAATTTTTTGTGCACCTTTTCAAGGAGCACTTCCAGTGCTAGAAATATGCCCGGTATGTTGACTAGCAATATATCAGGGCAGCGCGATTCAATTTCTTCAAAAAGGTTCTCACTCGTCTCTGTAATACGACCCCCCTAATGACAACGTTTTCAGAAACTCGCTAAGTGTACCATCGCAAATGTCGTGAGTGTGGATGTTCATTTTTCTCCCTTTCTGCTTCTAGTGGTCAGTATAGTTAAAAATGCCAGTAGCGCAAGCGTGTGACCATGCATTTCAATTGTAATATAAAAAATAAAACGAGCCTGATTTTTTTTCAGGCTCGTAATGAGTTTTTTCGCCACTGGCGAACAAAGTGAAAATGTCGAAACGCAAATTCGATTGAGTTGCGTCCAAGACCATGCAGCTGTCGAGCGTGTACTGATTGACACTGTATTTTCAATTCTCCTAACTCCTCTCGACTGATGAGGTGCCAGCGTACACGCAATGACGGATCGCGTTTAAACCACTTTTGCATGAGATTAAAAAATGCAAATGCATCCATTTCACCGCGAAGGTTGTTGCATTGGCAACAAGCAGCAATTAAGTTCTCCTCTACGGTTTCACCGCCGTACATGCGGGGTTCGAAGTGGTCTTTGGTGATGGCGTTGCGTGGGGTAGGGAGGCCGCTTATGTGCTGATGGCGAATCATGTGGTGGCCACAGTAGCAACACCGATGATTTTGGGGTTCAGAAAGTGCATAGATGCGCTCCGTGTTACGCACAAGAACTCCTCCTTTTAGGAACAATGTTTGTCTGAACCCATCATACCAGACGTGTGAGCATACTTCACTTTTTTGACAGTGGTTGCAGAATGCGTACTATAGATAGTTGTGAGAAGGAGGTTCTTAGCATGGTAGATTTGAAGAGTCTTTCAGTGGATGTACAAGAGGGTTTTTATGAAGATTTTTATGCAGCGTATTTGGCAGCGCTTGAAAGCCTAAACCAAATGCTCGAGTGCAAGTATCATGCTGTGCTGGTAGACATACGTCAGAAATGTCAGTTTTCAAATACTCAGGTTTTTGTGATTGAAGGCCGCGTGTCCTCTAGAAGAGCACGGACACATGCGCTTTTAGATTTGTATAGTGACCCCGAGGTTGCTGTATCTGTACATTAACTAATGAGCCGAACGTCGTAAGACTAGTAGGCTATTTTCTTTAGTCAAAAATAGTAAGGAGATACTCATCGATTTTTCGCTGCTCCCAGTCATAGAAGTTTGCATCTGCACGATGGAGATCTTTTGCTAGGTCGGTACCCACAAAGCGCCAGTGCCATGGTTCAAATATGTAGTACGCATTATCTTCAGGATAGGATAGAACAAATCCATATTTGTAAGCGTTTTTGAGAAGCCACTGATATGCTTCTGTTTGAGCAAAACTTACGTACGTGCCACCTGTTGCAGGGTCAGTGATATCGAGTGTGGTACCTAATTGGTGTTCTGAGTAACCTTGGTCTGCAGAAAATGTGTTTGCTCCGGAGCCGTATGTTTGCGTATACTGACCTTTAAGTTCGGTCTGGTGGTCAAATGAACGATATGCTGAGATAACTTTAAGATCGATATCGTCGTCTTCGGCTTCTTCAATCATGTCTTCAAGAAATGGTAATGCGTCGCCATGAAAGAATTGAGCGTTCTTGCCCGCAAGGATATAATCTTTGTCTATTTGTTTGATATCAGAAGGGACGTAGTTTTCATTCAAAAAGTACACTTTTGAATATTTTTGGAGTAGCTCCTCGTCTGTTTTCGAAAGTTTATCGAGATCACCGACGGTACCGGTGATTTTTTTAATCTGATCTTCGAATGTATCGTTTTTATTTTTTTCTGTCCGGAGATCACTCTCAGTATCATCGAGTTCATCGGTTACATCAGTGAGAGTGTCAGTGAGCATTGTAATTTCTCCTGTTGCGCTTGACAGTGCGTCGGTGGCAAGAGCCAGTTCAGACTGGAGCTTGGTAGTAGTTGATTTCTCAGCTTCGAGAGCATTTTTTCCGGATAATAGAGAATAGGTAAGATACCCATTCGCAAGTAAAGAAATAGTAAGCAATCCAATGAGGATATGTGTGGTACTAGTGGCAAATCCAGAGTGCATAGACAGTATTGTAGCACTTCAGATGAATTGATGCCTTGATATAGACGCATATTTGTGGTAATTTAGGCCCGTTATCAGGTTAATGTCAAAAACATGACAGAAACAAAAATGCCAGCAGCCGAAGCGGTTGTTGCTACTACGGATGAACGTAGTAGTTACGAACTCGCTTTCCACGTACTTCCAACGGTTGCTGAAGGGGAAGTTCCAAATGTATTTGAGTCACTCAAAGCACATATTATCAAAACAGGTGGTGACATATTTGATTCAGAAGCTCCAGAGCGTTTCGATCTCGCATATGAGATTGTAAAGCATATGGAAGGGAAGAATCGACGTTTCACAAGCGCATATTTCGGATGGATTCGTTTTAAAGTAGCTGCTGATACAATTGAAGCAATTACTGAAGCAGTTGAAGAAAATACCGATATACTTCGTTATCTTCTTATTAAGCTTACAAAATCTGAAGAAGCAAATGTATTTCGTTTTCACGAAGCATTGGAAAATCAAAAGATGGATGCAGATGGAGAAGAAGCTCCAGCTGTTGAGTCAAAAGAAAAAAAAGAAACAGTTGAAAAAGAAGTAGAAAAAACAGATGATACAGAAGATGAGGAAACTCCAGAAAAGAGTGACGTCTAGTAGAATAATCAAATTCGTATGTACCTTAACAAAGCAATGATTTATGGAAATCTTACACGGGACCCAGAGCTTAAGTCTCTCCCAAGTGGGATGCAAGTATGTTCATTTTCTCTTGCTACTAATCGCGTGTTTAATGACCGTGATGGGAAGCGACAGGAACAAGCTGATTATCACAACGTCGTAGTGTTTGGTAGACAAGCTGAAACAAGTGCAAAGTACCTTAAAAAAGGCAGCGGCACATATGTTGAGGGGCGTATGCAGACACGTTCGTGGGATAAAGACGGACAGAAACATTACCGGACAGAAGTTGTTGCTGACAGGGTGCAGTTTGGTCCACGTTCAGACGGAGGAGGTGGTAGCGCGGCTCCACAAAACAATAGTAGTGCAGCACCTGAAAAAGGAAACGAAGCTCCACCGCAGGCTCCAGATTATCCGGATGAAGATATCAACCCAGAAGACATTCCTTTTTAACGAATGAACGCAACTCATCTACATTTGTGAGTTATTTCAAACGCTAAAACTGTTGAAATTCAAATAGTATAAACTACAAAGTTACCATGGAAGAAAAACAAACAATAAACGAGTCAACACATATTGACTATAAAGACATCACTCGTCTTAATACACACACAAATCCCCACGCTCGTATGTTTAATCGACGACGTACTGGATTTTCTGCAAAGGGACAACGAGAATTTGCGCGAGCAACAAAGCGAGCACGATTCATGGCGTTGTTGCCGTTCGTGAGTCATTAGGAGATTGAAAAGCGGCGGTCCTGAAAAAGACCGCCGCTTTTTGTTATAATAAAAAAGTAAATAAGTATAACCTTATATAATATGGGCATAGAGTCAGTAGGTAAGAAAGGAGGAGGTGTAGAAGGAATCAAAGAAGCACTTGACAGTGTAGCAAAAGCGTATCAAGGTTCACCATTTTCGCATCGAAAGACAATGTTGGCACTTGGTGTTTTGGCAGGTTTATTTTCTACAAATGCGAATGCGGAGGCAGGTGAAAATGCACGAGAGATACTGGGGACTGCTAACTTTATCGGTCAGATAGAGGCTATGTCGAAGGATTCGTCGGTAAACATTAAGAATGCGGTTGCTGAATTTAACGAATTTCGTGATGATAAGATGAATGAAATGACAGATTTTAGAAGTTACGTTTTTTCTCAAAATTTGTATCCTGGAGATCCAACAGATCCAACAAAACACTTGGAAAATAGTGGTAGTAACTTTGGTGAGCTACCTGAGCTTGGTGCAGGAGTATTTTCATCGTCCTGCATGCTTGAGGAGGCTTCGTCAGGAACTGATACTAATGCTGATAGGTATAGTGGGTTCGGTTGTTACTATAGCATGGACTATGAAACTACTAACCAAATTATTTCTGGTGGAGAAAGCTACTCCGTCACAGTATCGGTAGAGGATGGTGCTGATGTAAATGAACTTATTATTAATGCCATGGCTGAAAAACTAGGCGAAGAAGAGGGGACACAGATTTCATCTAAGCACGTTCTTTCATCAAAACAAACTGGCGATCAGAATACAAGTCTTTATTCAGACGGTATACGGTCAAATATTTCGGTTCCTTTGGCAAGTTGGTCAATTACTAAAAACGAGCAAGATGGGAAAATCGAGAATATTACCATAACTATGCAGCCTGGAGAATTTGTGCAAGCACAATAGTAATGCGTGCAAAAAGGCCGGGACTTCTGTCCCTGCCTTTTTACATCTCCATTACGCTTTTTCAGCCCGTTCTGAGTACGAACTAGTTTCAGTATTTATATTGATGATGTCACCTTCATTAATAAACATCGGTACCATTATTGTTGCGCCAGTTTCAAGGATGACTTCTTTCGTTGCCCCAGAGGAGGTATTTCCTTTTACTGCTGGCGCTGCTTCGGTAACCTTAAGTTCAACTTTGATGGGTACTTTCACACCGATGACTCGCTCATCGTACACAAGTGCCTGGAGGTCAGTCCGTTCCTTAATAAATTTTGCTTGATCACCAATAAGGTTGGTGGTGAGGGAAAAGCGCTCGGCAGGCTTCCCAACGTTATGGAACCAATATTCGTCACCTTTTCTATAAATAAACGTAATGTCTTGTGTTTCGAGATCTGCTTCAGGGGCATTTTCGTTTACATGAAATGTATTCTCGACTACACGGCCAGAAATAAGACTTTTGAGTTTTGTGACATTAACAGGCTTTCGTTGTTGTTTGCGAAAAACATGGTGGGAAAGTACTAAAAATGGTTCGTCATCAAAAACGATGACTTTCTTAGTGAGTATTTCGTTATAGGATAGTATGGCCATTAAATGAAGAAATGAACGCTGTGAATATTCTGAATTTGGTTTTCAATTTGCTCTTTTCTTTGAGTAAATTGCTGGGACAACGTAGTTCAGCTTGCTCGCGTAAGTTATATTGTTAACGCATATGTTTATACCAGAACTGCACAGTATACGCAAAGTATGTGCAACTGGAATTCAGTCTATTTGGTGTTACTATAAGTGTATTATCGAGTATGCTTCTTGGAACCAATGAAAATGACAGCGCAAAGGAACTAACAGATGAGGAAATTCTCATTCGCTCTCAGTCGCGCCCATGGATGTTTGCAGTTTTGTTAGAACGATATCAAGATGCTTTTATGCGGAAGGCACGTTCGATTGTTCGTAATGAGCTTGATGCAGAGGAGGTTGTGCAAGATACGTTTACAAAGATTTACATGAATGCAAACAAGTTTGAACCACGCGAGGGGGCGAAGTTTAGTTCGTGGGGATATCGTATCCTTATGAATACTGCGTTTACGCGGTATCAGAAGCTTGTAAAGCAAGGGCAGCGAGTGGTTAACATTGACCCAGAATTCGAACAACTAATAGGTGAAAAGGCAGAGCATTCAGGTTTTGAAGAGCGGCGCGATGCTGTTGAGCGTGTATTAGAGCGGATGCCAGGACATTTTGTATATGTCTTACGTCTTCACTATCTGGAACGTTGGTCACATCAAGACATTGCTTCTGAAACAGGAGAAACTGTCGGTACCATCAAAGCTCGTATCCATAGAGCCAAGGGGGCATTCCGTAAGGAAAGCGATGATTCAGAAACAGAGCTCTTGCTTCAGTAAAATATTTCGGACACGTGCGTAACTTGTCAGTGAAACCTTTTTTGCATCATTAGTGTAATAATGAGTACTTTATATTGATAATATATATGGATACAAAAACAAATAAATTGCAACGAAAAATAATGCGGCGAGTCTACTATACGTTTTCACTCCGAGTTATTCGGCATAAGGTTACTATAGAGATATCTTTATTTGCGTTGGCACTGCTGGTTTTCGCAAAGGTAGTGCATGTGAGTAAGGTGGCAGACAGTCTGCTCAACACATCTCTGGGTGAAGTGCCATATTATATTTTTAATGTAGTTGTGCATGCATTTATGCGTGGGGAAGTGCTTACACTTATTGCTGTAGGTGTTATGGTATTCGTGGCTCTTTCATTGCCGTGGCATGTAGCAAAAACTTTTGTGCTAAAGACGCACACTCGCGCACTCGTGTAAGGGAGAAGTGTTACAGGTCAGCAATAATTAACAGAACAGCGGCCCCAAATGGGGCCGCTGTTCTGTTAATTATTGCTGGACGAGTCTTGAGTGTATTAGTTATTTAGTATTGTTGATTATACTCAGCACGTCCTGAGCAGAATTTGAGCCCATTATTTTCTCAGAGAAAATAAGTTTATCAAGTTTGTACAATGTGAGCAGTACAGAAAAGATTGAGGCAACAAATGCGGCCTTAAGGAGAGAAGCAAACAGAAAATCAACTGATGGAAATACGCTCACCGTAGAAATTAGAATGGTAGAAAAGAAGAGAATAAGTATCCATTGTTCGTAGGGGATACGCTCTGCATAGAGTGCCACCATTTGTTTTCTCATACCTTGACAATAATCTAAACCTTTTACTATTGCTCCTAAGGACTGATTCCCAATCTTTGTTACATCGTCATCCTGAACATATGCTTTTAGAGCATTGTGCAGACTTTTCATAGTTGTAGACTTCTCAGTAAAGTGGACGTGCCAATTACCACTTGATTGAATTTTATTGTAATGATCTTTGATTATTTCGCCAAAAGCATTCTGTAGCTCGTTGTTGAGATGTGCACAAGATCGATACATGCTCGACATTTTGCCATCAAAAGCAGTAACAGTTTCACGAACCTTATTGAAACGTGAAGCTTGCCGGGAAATAAAGAATCCAGTAAATATCGAAAAGAGGAAAGTTGATATCGACAAGAATACTTTGTCCACATCAGCATTTAAATCAAATCGATAGTAAAATGCAGTAAGCGCTGGAATGCCAATTGCTAGCAACAATACATATGAAGCTCGACCCAGACTGTTTTGCTTTTCCATATGGTGTATTTTTATTTCTCGTCCTTCATTGCCTTCTGGATGTGTTTCAAAATTTCGTTTGTAAGTTTTTTGTCTCCCTTAAGTGTCGTTCGAGCAGCGTCATAGCCGCGCCCGAGCTTTATGGTTGTCGATTCATCACCTCCTGGAGGAGTGTAGCTATATGAAGATCCTGATTTTTGAACCATATTAAACTTCTCACCAAGCGCAAGAAGTTCTCCTTCGCGTGAGATGCCTTCTCCATATATAAGGTCAAATTCTGTAGTTTTGAATGGCGCTGCAACTTTGTTCTTCACAACTTTTACTCTATGTCGGCCGCCTACAACCTCGTCACCTTTTTTAATCTGAGCGATGCGACGTATATCGAGACGTACTGATGTGTAGAATTTAAGCGCCTTACCTCCAGGGGTTGTTTCTGGGTTTCCAAACATAACACCAATTTGCATGCGAATCTGGTTTATGAAGATTACTGAAGTTTTTGTTTTTGCAACAATACTTGTGAGTTTTCTGAGAGCTTGACTCATAAGACGTGCCTGTTTCCCTACGTGGTGAGCCCCCATTTCTCCCTCGATTTCGTCTTTGGGCGTTAGTGCTGCAACAGAGTCAATAACAATGACATCGATTTTCCCAGACCTAACAAGCGATTCAACAATTTCAAGCGCTTGTTCACCTGTGTCTGGCTGTGAAATAAGAAGTTCATCAAGTTTCACGCCAATTGCCTTTGCGTACTCAGGATCCATTGCATGTTCGGCATCTATAAAAGCACAAATACCTCCAGCTTTTTGAGCTTCTGCAATTGCGTGGAGAGAAAGGGTGGTCTTTCCAGATGACTCTGGCCCGTATATTTCAATGATGCGCCCACGAGGGAATCCTCCAATGCCAAGTGCGACATCAAGTCCGATTGATCCAGTTGGTACAGAATCAATGTCAACATGTTTGGTCTCGTCGAGAGTCATGATTGCTTCGTCGCCAAATTTCGTCTTAAGACTACGGAGAGTTTCGCTGATGTCTTTTTTTGCATCACGAACTTCTGTAAGATCTCTCTTTTTAACTTCTGCCTTCTCTACCTTCTTCGTTTTTTTAAGTGCCATATAATATATGTTATGAATTATCTGATATCTTCGTGTTGGTGTATACAAAAGAGCGTGTTTTTGTTGTAGTACGACCGTATCTATCTTGTGCTCGAAGTGTCGTTACAGTATATCCGTTTTCTAGTACAACCGTCTCCTTGAAATATCCACTTTCATCAGTATAGATTGCTCTACCATTTAACGTCATTCCTGCTATGTTGTCCGCCCGTCCCTCAAGGGTCACAATTCGACTGTCTTGAACAACATGTGCCTCTGTAAATAACTCTATCCCAGGTCCCTTTATGAGAAAACGCGCCTGAAAGAGCGAATACCCAGTAAATAGTAGTACAAGCGATATGATACCTATGTATCCTAGAAAATTACGTAGCGTCAATTGTGGTGCAGTAAAAGGAGACATAGTATAGTTTTATTCTTCCTCCTCTGCTGTATCTTCTTGGTCATTTCCGTCCAAGATTTCACGAGGTTTTGAACCATCTTGAGCGCCGATCACTCCGCGTTCTTCAAGGATGTCCATAAGACGAGCTGCGCGTGAATAGCCGACGCGGAGCTTTCGTTGTAGATATGAAGTTGAGGCTTTGCCGGCGTCTATTACAGCTTGTTTGGCATCCTCGTAGAGATCGTCATCATCCTCGTCTTCAACCATAGAGCTGTAGAATGCATCAGGATTACCCCCGTCACTTTTTCCCTCTAAATCAATTGAGTCGAGCTCCTGAGCTTCTGACTGGTTCTTAAGGTAGTCGACGACATTCTTCAGCTCGTCTTCTGAAATATAAGCAGACTGCAAACGTGTTGGTTTTGCGAGTTCTCCAGAAAGGAAGAGCATGTCCCCTTGACCAAGTAGCTTTTCAGCACCGATTTGGTCGAGGATAGTTCGTGAATCAATCTGTGACGCGACATTAAGTGCAAGACGACAAGGGATGTTTGCTTTAATCGTACCCGTAATGACGTTTACTGACGGGCGCTGTGTGGCAAGGATAAGGTGGATACCGACAGCACGACTCATCTGTGCGAGGCGCACAATCGAAGCCTCAAGTTCTCGCGGGTATGCCTGCATAAGGTCCGCCAGCTCGTCCATAATAATGACAATGTAAGGAAGTGGCTCTGGAAGCTCATCCTTTTCATCTTCAGGTGAGCCATTTTTAACAAACGCTTCTTTTGCAGGGCGATAGATGTTTTCGTGGTACGAGCTTAAGTCGCGAACCTTTTCAGCCTGGAGGATATCGTAGCGCCTCTCCATCTCCTTGATGGCCCATTTGAGTGAAAGAATTGCTTTCTTTGCATCAGTGATAACGCCAGTTAAGAGGTGAGGAATTCCATTATAGAGAGTGAGCTCAACACGCTTTGGGTCGACCATGATAAATCGAAGTTGTTCAGGGGAATTCCGGAAGAGTAGGGAGACGATGAGATTATGTATCGTCACTGATTTACCAGAGCCAGTTGTTCCAGCAATAAGTGCATGTGGCATTTTAGCGATGTTTGCAAAGTGAGCTTTTCCAGTGATGTCTTTACCAAGAGCGACTTGAAGTGGCTTTGGTGAATCGGTGTATTCAGGGGAGGTAAGGAGAGAGGCAAGACCAATTATTGCTTTTGTAGTATTTGGTACCTCGATACCGACAAGTGCTTTTCCAGGGATTGGTGCTTCAATACGCAGTGGAGATACAGACAGTGCCAGCTCGAGGTCGCTTTGCAAGCCTGCAATTTTTGACACACGAACTCCTTCAGACGGTTTTAATGCATACCGCGTGACTGTCGGACCGATAGTCACTTCCTCAACTTCGACGTCAATTTTGAATGTTTTCAGTTTGCGCTTGATGATGTTAGCGTTCGCTTTTACGTCACCAACCTTTGCCTTCCCTTTGTCTTTTGAAAGAAGAGAGAGGGGTGGCGCAGCATATGTACCTTCAAAGCTTGAAACTACAAAGTCCGCATTTTTCCCAAGTCCCAGTTTTTGAACAACTGACTTCTTCTTATTTTTAGGTTCATCTGTTTCTTCAGACTCATCAACGTCATCTTCATCCTCTGCAGTATCATCTGTTTCGGGAAGCTCAATATTTTCTATATCCTCAAACATCTCATCGTTTTCAAGTGATTCTTTTTTCTTAAAGAGAGAAGAAAAACTGAGGCCAGTGTTGAACGTCAAAAAGACACCAATAAGTAATACAGTACTCATAAGTAGCCCTGCAGCAATTTCTTTAACAAGCCAGACAAGTGGCCATTCTAATGCAAGCCCGATGTAGCCACCGGCATCTTTAAAAGAAAATAAGCCGAGTATTGCAACAAACATTATGGCTATACCAATTATCTTTGAGGTGCTTACATGGCTGTCTTCTTTGGGATTAAGTAGTGCGTACACATAAAATGCACATACAAACGGTGAGAGGTATCTGCCAGCTCCAAAAAGTGTATTAAGTGCCAAGTGGGTCCAGCTACCAACCGCTCCACCAAGGTTATTTTCCGAAGGGATTAATGATAAAACCAAAAAAACGCCAAGTGCAACAAACAAGACCGCGCCAATTGCCTGTTTAGTTTGGGGTGAGAGATCATCAAAAAAATGTTTTTTTTCTTTCTTCTTAGGTCGTGCCATAACGTTCTACTATATGTTAGTACACAGCAATCATACCATGCCTAATATGCGTATTTACGGCTCACAATAGAGACATCCCAGCCTTTTAGAAGCTTGCAAGTCCTTTTAAAAAGTATATAGTACATAACAGACTGTCCTAGAAAAACTTAAACTGTAATTAAGGACATACTAATGAATACAAAAGACATACATATAAACGACATGCAGTTCCGCAAGCTACTGCATAACGATAACTATTATAAACAAATTTTTAAAAAGACAGAGAAAATTGTGTCTGTTGTCTTTTATATATTGAATAATATTGAAATAGAAAAAAAGTCAGAGACACATATAAGTAACATTGCGAGCAAGGCTCACTTTGTCCATGAAAATGCATTACGCACATTGGAGATAAAACCTGCGTCCTCAAAAGAAGTGCTTGAGCAGTTTGCCCAAGCTCTCATTGGCCTCGATAGTACGCTTCGGATAGCAGCAATGAGTAGCGTTATTACGGGGGAAGTTCTGACCGTTTTAGTGAATGAGATAGATACGGTGCTCCGCGGACTGCAGTCATATATTACTCAGGAAAACTCAGCTGATTTATCTTTTTTTACAAATCTTGGTGCTTCGTCAAACACTCCTCCACAACGAACAACTCAACGAATGGCACAGTCGCCAACACAGCAGCATGAATCGGGGAATAAATCAGCAACGTCAGCGCAGTCCACAGTAGATAGACGTGATCGGATAAAGACCATTCTTGAAGCAAAAGGTGAGGCGACCATCAAGGACATTTCTGAGATTGTAACAGACTGTAGTGAAAAGACAGTGCAAAGAGAACTTAACGCCATGATTGAAGACAATATTGTTAAAAGACAAGGTGAGCGACGTTGGTCCAGATACTCTTTGTTTTGATAGACATCAAGAACTTAGATTTATTTTTTTTGGGGTCGCTAGTGTGTCGTTTATATATACGGCTCCGGACATGATAAAAGACATTTAGTATAATTTGGTTTTCTTGAGTTGAGTGAAAATGAAGCATGTCCGTAAATGGGTAGTACTGACACTTGCTTTTCTCATATTTTGTTGTTTGATCATTTTTTTATGTAAGATGCAAATGGTGAGTTCGTCATAACACCCAGCACAAAGGAGTGTTATTTTGCTTGACTTTGTGAGTCAAACTACGTATTCTCCTTTGGAATAACTAGCGTATATCGTATTTGATGTAGCTATCCACAAACATGGAGAGCAACAAAATTTCAAACCGATATACTATAGTTGTGTCACTTCGCGGCACGCTTTTTTGAAGCGTACTTCGATAGGAGTGATTTGTTCGTTGATAAATTAAATGAAAAAAAGAACGTAGTGACTATTTTTGAATTTAGTTCTTGATTTGCTCCTTTACTTGAGCAAGTCACTGGAACAAGGAATTCTATTTCGGTCGTGCACTCTTTTTCGTTTACATACGTTAATTGTCTTAAAATCAACAAGCGCATGGATACTGCGCGATATAAATTCGTGTTCTTTAATTTGCTGTATAACCTTGTACCTGACGATGTTTAGATAAAGATAGAAACACAGACCTACACACGCAGCTAACCTACATATGTATTACATATATATGTAGGCTTAGTGATATTCGTAAACATCCATCTGGATGTTTACAAATATGAATTAATTCATATTATCAAGTAATATTAAGAGTAATCTTAACTTTGGTTTGTGTGGAAAAAATAAAATGAAAGTTTTATTCTAACCCCACGCACTTCAAAGCAGGGGGCGCAAGCCTCCTTCAAATAATTATAGTTATGACTATTACGCAAACAGTTGCTTCAAAGCTCTTCGTGAGTTTTGTAGCAATCGCAATGGCTCTTTCTCTCGTTGCTCCAGCGCAAGCTGCAACAGAGGCTGAGCTACAAGCACAGATTGATCAGCTTATGGCTACAATCACAGCACTTCAAGGACAGATGAGCCAAGGTGGTACATCAGTTGCTTCAGGTGTTTGTCCTTACGCTTGGACACGATCACTTTCAAGTGGTTCAACAGGCGCGGACGTTATGAAACTACAGCAGTTCCTAAACGCTGACGTTGCTACACGAGTAGCAGTTTCAGGTGCAGGTTCAGTTGGAGCGGAAACAGAATACTACGGTCCTGCAACAGCAGCTGCAGTTTCTAAGTTCCAGGTTATGTACCGAGATTCGGTCCTTACACCAAATGGTCTTGTAAATCCAACAGGATACTTCGGTCCTTCATCAAGGGCTAAAGCAAACGCACTTTGTGTTTCTGGCTCAGCAATGGATGACTCGGATGATTCTGACGACGCTGACGACAGTTCAGACGATTCACTTAAGGGTGGAGAAGCTGACGTGAACTCAGTTGTTGCAAAGGATGAGGAAGATGAAATCGCTGAAGGTGACGAAGACGTAGCTGTACAACGAATTGAATTCGATGTAGAGGACGGAGACGTTCGCCTTGAACGAATGGACATCACTCTTGACAACACAGGTGTTGGTTCAGGAGGAGAGGATGACCCATGGGATGCATTTGACGAAATCTCTATCTGGGTTGATGGAGACAAGGTTGCTTCAGAAGATACTTCTGATGAAGACGACTGGGATGATGTTACTTCGGGAGTTTACTCTTTCCGACTTACAGGCATCGACGCTATCTTCCGAGAGGATGATTCAGGCGAAGTTACTATCGCGCTTAGTGCTGCTAGCAGCGTAGACGTTGATGGAACAAACGATGAATGGGTTATCTATGTAGATGACTCAGCAATGCGATTTGTTGATGGTCTCGGTCTTGACATCAAGACTGGTGCTGGATCAGCTGCAGCTGACAAGTCAGAATTCGATGTTGTTACAGAAGGTTCAAATGATGATCTAGATCTAGAATCTTCAGATGAAGATCCTGACGAATCAACACTCGAGCTTGATGTAGACGACAACATGGAATACATGGTGTTCGCATTTGAACTATCTGCAGAAGATAGTGAAAATGACATTGATCTTGATAACCTTTACGTTGACGTAACGGTATCAGGTGACACAGTTGCATTTGACACACCAAACGAACTCGTGAAGGACTTCCGACTCGAAATCGACGGTGAATCATTCGACGCTGAAAGTTGGACTCAAACAAGTTCATCTTCTCCAGCTGTCGTACAATTCGACATCGACAAGGATGTAACTATCGAAGCTGATGATGTTGTTACTGCAATGCTTTATGTTGAATTTAACGACGTAACTTCAGCATTTAGTTCAGCAAGTATCGTTTCATCAATCCAAGCTACAACAGCTGACATTGATGCAGAAGGTGCTGATGACATCGGTACAATTGGTGGATCAACACAAACTAGTGAAACTCATACACTGCGACTTGCAGGTATTGAATTTGACGAAGGTGGTAGTGATTCTGCTTCTACTAAGGACTCTACAGCTGATACAGCTGGTGGAGAACAAGGACAGTACGTTGTTAAGTTTGACGTAACAGCATTTGGTGATGATCTATACATCCCAACTGGTGCTACAACAGCTACAACAGCAGTTGTTACAACTAAGGGTGTTTCTTACGCAATTGAAGACGAGGACGGATCACAAATCCTCCTTAACGCCACTGCTCGCGCATCTACAACAGCAGTTGTTACTTCAAGTGCTGACAAGACAAGTACTTGGTTTAAGGTACGAGATGGTGAGACTGAAACATTCACTCTTACAATCACGTTCACTCCAAAGACGGACGGATTCTACCGAGCACAATTGCACGCAGTAAACTACAAGGTTGGTTCTACTGGAAATGCAGATGTTCATCAGTTAGTTCTTCCAACTGGGGATTACGAAACTGACTACGTTGACATTGACGCGTAATCAATTCTCGTAATTGATTAACGTATCATTGAAAATTAGTTTTCAGTGGAGTTACACAAAAAGCCCCTTCGGGGGCTTTTTGTTTTGTACAATATCTGAATGTATAAAGAAAAAGAGCGGGGGCCAGAGGCCTCCGCTCTTTTTCTTTGGTATACTAGTAAATATATACATATGAAGCTGTTCAATAAAAGTTTTTATAAATTTCTCTTCAGTTTTGTGGTTGTTGTTGCGGCGACTTTAGGGCTCGTGCTACTTGTTGGTATTGCCGGCCAGTAGTTCGCTGTTTTGCGTGAGTGACTTTTCACTTTTCTTTTTCATATTTTCTGTTATAGTATTTTGCAACAGGCTCATGACAGCTGGTGGGAGAGCGAAAAGGCTCACTCGTAAAAATCGTTTGGTTTGCCGGCCGAGGTCCATCTAACATCTTTTTGATATTGGAAGGTCGAAGCCTAAGGAAACGTTTGTTTCTCTGGGCCTGTAATGTTTATCCAAAGTTGAAAAAACGTATGGCAATTACAAAAGCAAAAAAACAAGAAATTCTTGCAAAACTAGACGGAATTAAGAAAGAGTCTGACTCTATTGTTTTCGTGAACTTCAACGCACTTCCAGTACAGGATAGTACTGCAATGCGAATGAAGCTTCGAGAAGAGGGTGTCAGTTTCTTTGTTGCCAAGAAAACGCTGATCAAACGAGCGTTTGACGGTGTGTTCGAAGGTGAAATCCCAGAGCTTGATGGAGAAATTGCACTTGCATACTCAACTGACGCAATTGCGCCAGCTCAAAACATTAAGGAATTTGCAGGGAAGTACAAAGACCAACTCGCGATTGTGGGGGGTGTATTCCAAGGAACATATAAGAATAGAGAGGAGATGACAGAGATTGCTTCAATCCCACCACTACAGGTGCTTCGAGGTATGTTTGTAAATGTTATTAATTCTCCAATTCAAGGACTTGTTCTTGGACTCAATGCTATTGCAGAAAAAAAGGCAGCGTAAGGAATGGTGACTAAAAATGTCTCTGTTCTAAAGTTAGAACTCCACAAAATAAATTAAAATCAATTAACGTATAAAATTATCATGGCTGAAGAAACTAAAAAAGAAGAAGCAGTAGTTGCAGAAGCTGCTGTTGAGGAAGTGAAGGAGGAGGCAGCACCTGCAGCAGACGCTTCTGGTGTTGATGAAACGGTTGAGGTTCCAAAGGAATTTCAGGCACTCGTTGACCAAGTTGAAAAAATGTCAGTACTCGAACTTCATGAGCTCGTAAAGGTGCTTGAGAAGCGATTTGGCGTGTCAGCTTCAGCAGTTGCTGTTGCGGGTCCTGCAGCTGCAGGAGACGCAGGTGAAGAGCAGTCAGAGTTCACTGTTGAGCTTACTGAAGCTGGTGCACAGAAGATTGCAGTCATCAAGGCTGTAAAAGAAGCTCTTGGACTTGGACTTAAAGAAGCAAAGGAACTCGTTGACGGGGCTCCTGCTGAAGTAAAGGCTGGTCTTAAGAAAGAAGATGCTGAGGAACTAAAGAAGAAGCTTGAAGAAGCTGGAGCTAAAGTGACACTCAAATAATTTCCCTCAGAAATTATTCTGAAAAACCACGGACATATGTCCGTGGTTTTTCTTTGAGTGTCACTTTAGCGCCAGAGTATGAAGAGCGCATCAGAAAAAACAAACTGCGTGAGAAGTGACTTAACGTCACTTAGCAAGAGGTTCCCTCGTGTTTTGAAATATGAAAAATACTGACATCCTGAACAGAATCTGCGATATCCGCGGATGCTTACTAGATTTCGAATGTAGTGAAGAAATATAGTAAGCAACTTGTGAAGATGCTACTATAACTTTGAAATAAGTTCCATAGTCCAAACTTAAATGTGCTACTTAAAAAAGTCGCCCGACGAGATCTTGCAATCTGTCGGGCGTTGATTTACTAACTGACGACAACTACATAATCGCCGTCGCGGGTCAGAACCTCCTCGTGTAACTGACTGTTTCTGTCTTCACTAAATGTACGTTTCCGTAAAATTAGCTCCCAAAAATACTTTTCATCATTAATTCCTTTGATGGCTTCTGCCGCCTCGATCTGCGTAAAGAAAGTCTTATCCTGTATTTTTCGAATACAAATGTTCGGGGTGTAATACCCCAAAATCGTTTCATTGGAAAATGGAAAGCTTTTTAGATACTCTTTTGCGATTGAAAAGGACTCGCTCAAGTGGGCAGCTATTGCAGTTCTGACCTCAGTCTCGTGAAATTTATATTCTGTCACCAACTTCTTCTCCTGATTGATTAGATATAGTTTGACCGCGAATCCGCTCAAACGCGTGGGCGGTCATTAGTGATTGTGCACTGGGTGCCTAAGTTAACAAAGCCGCTCAGGAACGCGGCGTTAACTTATAAAAATATAACATTACTAAACTAGCTTGTCAAGTATCTGGCTTGAATCCCCACCTCAAACGCACAACCCCGTGCCAGAATAGTTTTGTTAGAAACCAATTCAGTAACACGGGGAATATGCATCAACATCTTAATCAATCAGACAGAGCTTGTATAGCTGCGTTGCTTAGAAGCAACTATTCATATAGTGCGGTAGCCAGAATACTGGGAGTCCATCCGAGCACTATCAGTCGCGAAGTCAGACGAAACAACCAAAAGACGTATCGGGTACATCAAGCACAACGATATGCAGTACAGAGGCGAGCAAATGCTCGTCTACCGTACCGATCTATTGATACCAATCCCGAACTAGAAGAAACCATCACCGCACATCTCAAACAAGATTGGTCACCCGACCAGATAGTGGAGCGTTGTGGCATATCTTCAGTCAGTTCTATCTATCGCTATCTAGATAGAAACCCTTCTCTAAAACGATACCTTCGTCGTCACGGCAAACGCCGACGGAGGTATGGTACTAAGCGGATACCGAGCCGCTATCAAGCCAACAAACGCTCAATTCATGAACGACCACGTATTGATACAGTTGGTCACTGGGAGGGTGATACTGTACTAGGAGCAGAAAGGAAAATTAGAATTGTGACGTATGTTGATAAAATGAGTGGGTATTTGATTGCTTCCAAGACGACTGGTGGAGCGGATGCTATACATCAACAAGCAAAGTGGCAGTTTAAACATATGCCGTGCCAATCAATTACTTATGACAACGGTAGTGAGTTTGCTTTGCATCAGATGATTGAACGAGATACTGGTGGGATAGTGTATTTTGCTGACCCAGGCTCACCTCATCAGCGAGGTGCTAATGGAAACTGCAATGGACTTCTTCGTCAGTATTTCCCGAAAGGTACCTCATTTGCTACCATTACAAATAGTGACGTGCAGCGAGCGGTTCGAAGATTAAATAATCGTCCGCGCAAGCGTCTTAACTATTTAACGCCACGGGAATTCTTAGAAAAAGAAGGTGTGCGTTTGAGGTGATTATTTACGTGGAGCTTAAACACTTAGTAATTTGTGAAAGAGTTAAAGTAATATTGAAATAAGTTTTGTAGTTTTACTAAGTGATCCGGGATAGGGCTGTGATAAAGTATGTAGACGCTGAGTCTGTGCGCTTTGTTTTATTTTATAATCCCCAACTCCACCGGGTGCTTTAAAAAAGCCGCGAGGATATTTATCCTCGCGGCTTTGTGCTACCTCAAATCGGGTCTTTCAATGTACAGTTTCATTGCTGCTCTTGGACAGGGCCATGAGCGATTGTTAACCCATTTTTCGGGGTCATGTTTCATTTTGTCCATTCTTACAAAATCATTATAGTATTCTAGACTTGCTCCAATTGTTATCCAAACCATCATCAGGCAAAAGAGCAAAAGTAGCTTCCAGTCAGCTATGGCAGAGAGAATGGAAACTCCAAAACACACTAGCGTGAGCCAATTACGTAATGCGAGCAGAATTGATTTGTTTCTCATTTCTTACCTCCAAAAAATATAATACACAATATATTGTTTTTATTCTAGCAAAGTCACTTTGTGGAGTAGATACTTCAGCTTAGCGATGAGCTGGCTCGCAGATACGTATCAAATATTGTGGTGAGAAGATTTTGGTATAGCTCGTGATGGACTGCTAGTTTTTGTTTTTTGTGTTATATTTCGAATATGACAATAACGTCATGAACGTCATGTTCTTTTGAAAGGAATTCCATCATGGAATTGGGAATTGGCTAAAAAAACTCCAAAGAGGCTTCTTTTACTGGCGTGCCGATAGGGCATTCGCTTTGTTTCAAAAGCAGTCAGATGTCTCTTCAGGAGTACGTTGGTACGAAGCAGAGCTTCGCTATCAGTGTTCAAGAGGGATGCTCTATGCTTCAGGTACTGCGACAGACGGCAGCACTGTGCACTTGGATCATCCATCACGATATCTTGTATTCGCTAATGTCTTTAGGCTGACTCGACAGGGTTTGAGTGAGGAGACCTTGGTTTCTTGAGTAGATTGTGGAGAAAATTCATGAAGACGATTACATAGGCCCGACAAAAGTATTTGCGTTAGCAGATATAGTCGGGCCTTTTTCTATGACATCATCGTAAAACACTGTCCAGATGAGGGAATTATGCTCTGTGCTATAATCCATCCACTATCCGATATGGCGACTGATCCACTAGCAATTCTGTTTGGCAGCCAAGCAAGAGTAAAACTCCTTCGCTTTTTTCTTTTTAATCCATCAAAAGAATTTACTTTTGATGAAATTAGTCGACGTGCACGACTAGTGCGGCGAACGGCACGAACTGAGATGAATGCACTGGAACGTGCTGGCATCATTAAGAAAAAACAAATTTACGTTCAGAAGGAAGACGGTGACAAAAAAGTGAGAGTGCAGGGATATGCGATTGATAAAGATTTGCCCGAACTTCAACCGCTTCAAACATTTTTGTTTGAGACAGCTCCAATAAATGGGAAGACAGTACTTGCTCATTTACGCAAAGCTGGCATTGTTGACTTTGTTGTGGTGGGAGGTATTTTTGTGCGTGAGTTTGATCAGCGTCTCGATGTGTTGGTTGCAATGAAGAAACTTTCTAACGCAAAAGTAGAAACCGCAATACGCTCTCTTGAAGCTGAGCTGGGAGTCGAGATCCGGTTTGCTGCGTTTTCATCTGAAGATTTACTATACCGTGTGCAAATGTACGACAAGCTCACACGTGACGTGTTTGACTACCCGCATCAGATACTTGTGGATAAGATAAATATCCGAGATGAACTCCCACGGAGATAGATAACCACATATTTTATTTGCATACTGTTTGTTGTGTATTACCATTAGGGTATGAAAAAAATGTCTAATAAAACAGTAGCACTTACCGCCATCGGTTCATGGGCATTGATGGCAGTCATTTCGTTTATAGATGGTTACGTATATGGATTTCCTGCAACAGGATCAATATTGCCGAGTTATGTACTTGCCATTTTTGGTTGGATAAGTTTTGGGGCGACTGTATATGCACTGTATCGATTACTCAGAGCGCCAGACAGTACAATCGAGATTTTATAGCTAGAAATTTACATAAAGAACTCTGTGTTTGACAGAGTTCTTTTTCATTATCTGATAAATATTAGTCTGTACTACTGCTATCATATACATATTAAACGTATAATAAAAAAAATATGAACGGAGGGAATATTTTTGGAACATTAGAGATGTCATTTCGGAGTCTCTGGTACGAGACGCTCAATTTTTTGCCAGAGATTATCTTAGCACTCGTTGTTCTCATTGTTGGATGGGTTATTGCTGGCTCACTAAAAAGTGTAGTAGAACGTATTTTTAAAACACTTAAGGTGAACGAAGCGCTTGATGCGGCCGGTGTAGATACACTTACTCAAAAGGCTGGATACAAACTTAATGCTGGACAATTTGTTGGGGCATTGGTTAAGTGGTTTGTCATTATCGTTTTCTTTATTGCGGCACTGGATATACTTAACCTTGATCAGGTAACGGTATTTTTTAGAGAGGTAGTACTCGGATATCTTCCAAAGGTTATTGTTGCGGTACTTATCTTGCTTGTGTCTATGGTGGTTGCCAATATTGCGAGTGCGAGCGTAACAGCAGGGGCACGAGCTGCAGGCTTCAGTGCTTCGGATATGCTCGGTTCAGTTGCGCGGTATGCGATTATACTTTTTGCAATTTTGGCAGCGCTCTCACAATTAGAGATTGCGCCAGAGCTTGTACAGACATTGTTTATGGGAATTGTATTTGCTGCGTCTCTTGCATTTGGTCTTGCATTTGGTTTAGGCGGACGGGATGCTGCTGCAAAGTACATTGCGAAAATGTCAGTAGATCAGCATGGCGGAGGGGGTCATCAGTAGTAGTGCATAAGTGATGTGTTAAAAAGAAAGTCGGGTGCGTATGCACCCGACTTTCTTTTTGTATGTTTTTAGTTTACGCTACTATGTGGAACAGGAGAATATGTCATGAATAATAGTTTTCAGCCAAATGCAGCAGGAAACCTTGAAATAAAAGTTGCAGGAAAGTTCTTCAGCAGCTACTCGAGGAAAGAGCAAATGGGCATTGTATGTCGTGCAAAAGCTGTAGCAGCACTATATAAATATCACTTTAAAAATCATTCGATGACCGCAGTGTATGTTGAGCGTTTGAAAAAACGACACATCGCAAGTCAGTACCGTGCAGATGCTTTGCGGGTTTAATAATTACGCAAACAGGCGACTTTCAGTCGCCTTTTATAGTGTGTATAACCCTGTGTATATAAACTGTGCCAAAAGGGTAATAAGTACCCCCAGAAAGCGCTTGACTTTATTTTTAATTCCTATAATATATCGCACATTGTCCATGAGTAATCTATTAATCAAATCCTAAGCGGAACAGAAATCCATTAGTGGTTTTTGCGCCGCGATGAGCGGTTTTTTTAACGGAAAATTCACGAGGTCAAAAATGTTTTTTTGACATCTTGTCTAAAAGTTCAGTAATGAATTTTTAGGACATGCATATTCTACGCACTACTGAATGTTCTAGGATACATTTAGTAGTGCACTAAAGTCCTGCTGACTCGACATCAGCAGGCGCGTTCACGTTGCTTCGTTACTCGATATCGCAACGTGAACATCAGGTAGTGTGTCGGGTTAAGACAATTGAGTTTACTCGGGTCTTTTCGTCCCCGGCACACAACACACAAATGTCTGCAGTATGTATCTGCAGACGACACTCAAAAGTATTGTGAACTTCGTAGAGGGTTTGTTGTTCTTTACAGAATTTTGCCGAGTACGCCGCTGCCTATCGGGTGAGGCCAAACTGTAGCTCTGACTTCCATGGAGTCAACTAGTTCTCTAGGAAACTAGAGAATCTCGGCGCATGAATGAGGGGAATCTGTGGATTCTCCTCATTCCTTCTATGAAGTTCACAATACTAAAAAATTGTACAGCGGTGTACAGCATTCCTTGCAGGAATGTAAGGGTGTATGGTGGATGCCTAGGCTATAGAAAGCGATGAAAGACGTGGAATGGCTGCGTTAAGTTTCGGTGAGGTGCCAATCAACCTTTGACCCGGAAATTTCTGAATGGGGAGACCCTTCTGCTTTACAGCAGAAACCGGCGTATGCCGGGGCGCACCCAGGGAAGTGAAACATCTCAGTACCTGGAGGAATAGAAAGCAAATACGGGAACTTTCTTTCTGGCTAAAACTGTGAGTCTTCGGACTCACGCCATTGAAGCCAGGAAGAAGGTTCTTGCGATTCCCTGAATAGCGGCGAGCGAAACGGGAACAGCCCAAACCGAACGTATTTATATGTTCGGGGTTGTAGGACGGAATCTGCATTTAGTTGCAGAGAGTTACAAAACGTAAAGATAGCAAAACTGTCTGGGAAGACAGACTCTAATGGGTAATAGTCCCGTATGCGAAATTTTTACGACTCTCTTGATTTTGTTCCTGAGTAGTTCGAGACATGAATAGCTCGAATGAATCTGCCAGCACTAACTGGTAAGGCTAAATATTTCTATAGACCGATAGTGAACTAGTACCGTGAGGGAAAGGTGAAAAGAACCCCGGAGAGGGGAGTGAAATAGATCTGAAACCATACATCTACAAGGAGTTGGAGCCCTGCGGGGCGACAGCGTGCCTATTGAAGAATGAGCCGGCGAGTGTATCTTTGTCCTTTGTCTAAGTGGTAACCCCACGCAGGCACAGTGAAAGCGAGCATTAATAGTGCGAATATAGGGCAGGGATACGACCCGAAGCGGGATGAGCTTGCCATGAGCAGGGTGAAGCGGAGGTAAAACTCCGTGGAGGCCCGAACCGGTTGGCCGTACAAAACCATCGGATGACTTGTGGTAAGGAGTGAAAAGCTTATCGAATTCCGTAATAGCTGGTTCTCTCCGAAACAGCTTTAGGGTTGGCGTCGCGTGTTACCTACGGGGGTAGAGCACTGGAAAGGATAAATAGGGAGAAATCTCGTTATTCTTATCAAACTCCGAATACCGTTAGGCCACAGCGCGGCAGTTAGACTATGGGGGAGAAGCTCCATTGGTCGAAAGGGAAACAGCCCAGATCGCCAGTTAAGGTCCCTAAATATATGCTCAGTGCAACTTGAGGAGGTGAGGACTCACCAACAGCCAGGAGGTTGGCTTAGAAGCAGCCATCCTTTAAAGATAGCGTAACAGCTCACTGGTCGAGAGTCCTTGCGCCGAAGATGATCGGGGCTCAAGCATATTACCGAAACTGCG
>Ga0222673_1000034_pt1 | contig 83897 bp, 82 predicted proteins | sample AntAcemetagen801_FD_179845 | JGI IMG/M metagenome (GOLD analysis project Ga0222673, IMG submission 179845) | Saline water microbial communities from Ace Lake, Antarctica - #801 | ecosystem: Environmental > Aquatic > Non-marine Saline and Alkaline > Saline | place: Antarctica: Ace Lake...
AACGCCACCCACTCTTTCGTCAGTGTCCGACCGCAGACGAAAAATTTCATCTGCATTGGCATTGGCCTGGTCAGAAATTTGACCAACAGCCGTAGCTGTTTCGTTCTGTGCTACCGCCAACCGATCAATGTTTTCTCCATGAATGGCAATTTGTGTACCATGTTCACGGACAACTGATTCCAGCTCGGCCAGCCTTTCGGCAACCGATTTGAAATCCTTGATCAGCACAAACTGGTCGCTTTCAGCGACCGTTTTGTCGCGACCGGACAAGAACTGCTTGCGGGCATAATCCGTCATAGACGGCACCCACAGTGCAGTTCCAACCGGCAAACGCCGATGTTCGTTGGGACCGATTCCCGACAGCTTCTCTGCCACGTCGACGCAAGCATCGACAGTGACAGAAGCCGGCAGTATATCGTCCATCTTGGCGTACCAATCGTTGCACGGTCGCCAAGCTGAGGCATCCCCTGGGTTGAGTTTCACCTCCACCCAGATTGGCCAGTCGGACTGGCTACGGGTGAGTGTTTGCTCTCGGTCGGTGAATTCGTAGGCAGCGGCCGGAACGGCCGCTGCCGTTGTCAAAGCCAGCACCATTGCCAGCAACCTAAAAACGCTTTTCATGGCGCCTTCCCTTCATTTCTTCAAAGGCCTTATGGCCTTTTTCTAGTCAGGAACGTATCACAAATAACCTAACTTGTCAAATCAAATTTGGGATAAAACGTTCTTCGTTAAGAATGCTAATATGTGTAGATTATGAAAAAGTTTTTGCTTTACTTGGTCTTATTAATGCTTGGGGCTTTTCTGTGGTGGGCGGTTTCTCCGCTTATTTTGGATAAAGAGGTGCAGGATGAGCTAGACCCTGCCCTTGAAGCTCGTTTGAAAATGCAAGAAGAAGTAGACTCCAGACACACTAATGAAGAAGCCTCCGCTGATACGCAAAACAAAGAAACTCCCCGTCCACCGGCTGGTACAGCCGTTTTCGTAGAAGGCCCTTTTCCTATTAAAGACACTCCTGGTCATACTGCCAGCGGTGAAGTAGAAATAATTCATTCGCCTGAGGAAACACTGATTCGTTATCTAGACTACGATGGAACCAATGGCCCTGACCTAAAAATCTACTTATCAAAGGATTTAGAAGCTGAAGACTATATTGACTTAGGACAAAGTAAAGGCAATAAGGGTACCTTGATATACGGAGTACCAATGGATGCTGATCTTTCAGACTATAAATATATTCTTACTTGGTGCGAAGCTTTTGGAGTTCTTTTTGACTACGCCGAAGTAAAACTCAACTAATAAACAGCTAAATTTTGCCTAGGCAGGATGGATGCTTATTGATTAAAGCAGTTAATGTAGAGAGGCACGTCCCTAGGGACGTGCCTCTCTACATACCTTACATACCTAAATTATAAAACCTTTTTTAGAAACTCATCTACCTGTTGATATAGTTCTTCCACAGTACCGTTGTTTTCTATAATATAATCTGCAGAATTTATGACAGCTCGAATATTTGGAGTCCCTTCACCCTGACCCTCCTCTTCCCGCTTAACATCTTCGGTAAATTCTTCAAAAGTTACATTGTCTTTCTCTCCATCCGCACGTTTCTTAGCACGTTCATATCTAGTTTTCATATCGGCATCTACTGCCAATACAACACCTCCTATCTTACGAATGTAAGCAGCTTCACTCTCTCTATGTATAGATTCCAAGATATAATTTTCAACCGTATCTTGAACAGCTTTCTCATTAGAAACATATAAAATACCCCCATCATGCCTCTCGATTAACTCATCTGCTAAAGCAGACATATTGGCACGGGTTTGTGTCAAACCTCTATCTACCAACACTTCTTTCAGTGTGTCAGAGCTGGAATAATGACCAAACCCTTTCCCTTTTAAATAGTCTACAATTGCCCCCTTGCCTGCACCAAGCGATCCTGTGATTCCAATTATCATACGAGAGATTTTAACAAAAAATAATCGACGGGGCGAATCGCCCCGTCGATTATTTTAAATCTTGCCATCAAACAAGCCTACTTCTTAGCCTTTTTGTCAGCATACAAGATCAAGAGTGGACTGGCTAGGAATATAGATGAGTAAGTACCAGCAAATACACCGGCCAAGAGAATCAAGGCGAAAGTCTGAGTAACAGAACCACCCACAACGTACAAAGCAACGAGAGCGAGCGCAGTGGTGAGCGAGGTGTTAATTGATCGTAAGATAGTTTGATTAACAGATTCTTCAACAATTTCTGAAAATGGTTTATTAAAAGTATAACTAACCTCTTCTCGCTTCATACCACCAGTAACATTGACGGTTTTTTTATGTTCTTGGCGATACTTGATTAAATTCTCTCGAACTCGGTCAAAAACCACAATCGTGTCGTTCACAGAGTAACCCAGTACGGCCAAGAGAGCCATCACAAAGAGAACATCTACCTCCACCCCAAATAGCAAGCCTAGAACACTCATTAAGGCTGTAGGGACCAACACATCATGTATCAAAGCCAGAATAGTAATCCCGCCATATACCCAAGAGCTGACAGGCTTTCCTATACCAGCAAAAGCAAAAGCTACATATAAAATAATAACGACTGCAACTCCTCCAATTGCCCAAAGGGCCTTATCTTGAAGTTCTTGCCCAATAACTGGACCAATCGAAGTAAAGCGGGTTATTTCTCCATCCTCACCGACGCTAATAACAGAAGCTCCGACTGTTTGTCTTTCTTCTTCATTTAAATCTTTTGTTCGGAGAATGTAACCATCACGACCAGAATCATCAACACTTTGTCGTAATGAATAACCACCAAGATCTAGAGAGTCCAGCTTTTCTTCAACTAAGGATTTATCTGGTCGAGACTCATAAGCAACTTCAGTAAGTGACCCACCAGTAAAATCAATACCCATTTTTAGGCCAAAAATTGAAACAATCGCTATGGAAGCTAATACCACAACAGCACCAACAGTAGCGTATATTTTTTTGTGAGAGATTATCTTAAACATACTATTTTCTATAACCGGAATTAAACAACCAACCAAACTTACCTTCTCTTAGTTTTAAGGTTGGCAAAGCTATCAAAAGTGTCCGAGTGACTGTAAGGGCACTAAACATAGACACCAGAACACCAATACCAAAAACTAGAGCAAAGCCTTTAACCATAGAAGTTCCAAACCAGAACAAAATAATTGCAGAAAGAATACTAGTTACGTTACCGTCACGGATGGCACTCCAAGCTCGCTTGAAACCTACCTGCGCGGCAGTAGTGCTGTCGCTACCATCTCTATACTCTTCTTTCATACGCTCAAATACCAACACGTTGGCATCAACCGCCATACCAAGAGAGAGAATAAAGCCAGCCAAGCCAGCCGCCGTTAGCGTTACCGGAATAAGTTGGAAAAGTGACAACATTATCACCACATAGATAAGCAGAGATACTATGGCCACAGCTCCAGCCAAGCGATACCACAAAATCATAAACAAAGAGATTAGTGCCAATCCAAACAATCCAGCCGTCATCCCCTTACCAAGCACCTCTGCACCAAGTGAAGCTCCTACAGTCTGAGTACTAACCAACTCAATCGGAACAGGCAAAGCACCGAAGTTGAGATTTTCTGCCAAATCACGAGCCTCGTCCGGACTAAAACTACCAGAAATAATAGCACTGCCGCCAGAGATAGCTTCATTAATTCGTGGTGAAGAAATCATTTCCCCATCAAGAAATATAGCCAAAATTCGCCCCGTGTTTTCCCTAGTGACATCTTCAAACAATTGAGCTCCTTCGCTATTGAAAGAAATAGAAACTATCGGCTCATTAGCCAATCCTCCTTGTCCAGTTTGCCCTACAAACTCTAATTGGGCTTGTTCAAGATAACGGCCAGTAAGTCCCGTGGCTTCATACACATCAGTATTTGCAGAAGTTGAAACTGATGAAGAACCATTAGTTTCAATACTAGCCATAACACTCGCTGCGGCTGCAGCTTCTTCATTCACAAGTTTAAATTCCAAAAGTGGAGTACGGCCAATTTCAGCAACTGCTTCACTAACATCAGTTACCCCTGGTAGTTCTACCACCAAACGATGTGCGGCCTCATTGGAAGCAAAGCTGCTCTGCTCCACTTGCACAATCGGCTCCGAAACACCAAAAATATTAATACGTCTCTCAATAACATCTCTCAAAACTCCCATTAACTCACTCACTTCTGCCGGCGCAATTTCACTGACATCTGCTTCATATATCAAATGACTTCCACCTGAAAGATCCAAACCAAGCTTAAAAGGATATTTTGAACTACTATCTGTTACATTCTGCCAAACAAAAAAAGCTACAAGTATTCCTAATAAAACTACTGCTAGGGCGTAGAAAACCCGTACAATTGACTGACTATTTGTATTATCTTCTTCGATTTTCATAATTCGGGTTACTATAGCACTTTCAAAGTGGCCTTGCACGGCTTATTTCTATCGAATACGAACCAGGTTTCTAAGCAGTATAGCCACTGTTATTGGGCCAATACCACCAGGAACTGGAGTAAAAAGAGAAGCTGTTTTAGAACACTCAGGATCTGCATCACCTTTTAGGACGCCGCTTTCCTCAGTAGTACCAGCATCAAAAATCACAACCCCTTCTCGTATCATATCCGCTTTAATTAGCCCGGGCGAACCAGCGCCACTAATTATTATATCGGCTTGTTTTAATATATCAGCAGGATTTTCTGTATCACGGTCCACTACCACTACCTCAGCTCCATGTTTTTTAGCCCACATAGCAGACGGCTTGCCAACCAACCTACCCTCTCCTACCACTACTACTTTAGCTCCTGAAAAAATAACATTATGCTTTTTAGCAATCTCATTAATAGCACCGACTACTGGCGGTAAAATATTATCATCTGTGCTTCCGTCATAATATGCACAGTCAACGTCTACAGATTTGGGCAAATCTCTCAAAACTTCATCTATAGCAACCTGAGTCGGGAATGGTAACTGTACAATAATTCCGTCTGTTTGCATTTGAGCATGCAAAATAGATTGGATAACTTCCTCTGTCTTGATATCACCGGGAAATTCAATGACATTAACCCCAATACCGACTTCCAAAGCTTTACGTTTCTTAAGTTGCAGAAATTTTTGTGTTTGGAAATTAGGTGTACAGGTAAAAACCGTTAAATGAGGTGTAGCTCCCATGTGGGTAATGGTATTTTTAATACCGCGATATATATCAGCTGCGATAGCTTGTCCGTTAATGGTCATGTGGTTGGCAGTATACCTTGCTAGTACTTGGCTGACAAAAATTAGTTTGGTAATTTACCAAAAATTTAAATTAAACTAACAGAAGTTTAAGGCCTTCTTTTAAATCACAGGAGGGTTCATAACCTAGCTCCTGCTCAGCTTTTTTTATTGATGCACAACTCCTTAATATATCTCCCGCCCGTGCTTCATCATATTTAGGTTCTAATTGAATCTGGGTTATGTCTTTAAAATACTCTAATAACTGATTGAGAGAGGTCTCAACACCGGTGCCTATATTATAGATTTCACCGGCTTTACCGGCGGTTAAAGCTAGCAAATTAGCCTTTACCACATCGGAAACATGGACATAATCTCTGGTTTGTTGCCCGTCACCATAGATAGTCGGTGGGGTTTTGGTAGCAAAGTGTTTTTGTAGAATGGCTATAATCCCGGAGTAGTGCGAATTAGGATCTTGCCGACTGCCAAAAACATTAAAATAACGCAAACCGATAGTTTCCAATAAGTTGTTATCACTATAGAAACGACCGTAAAATTCATTAGTCAATTTCTGTATGGCATATGGTGATTGTGGATTCAACTTGATATTTTCTTTAGATACTACCTGATCATTTTCTCCATAAACAGCAGCGGAGGAGGCGTAAACTAATCTTTTAACCTGATTATTTTTAGCGGCATCGAATACGGATAGAGTACCGTTTACATTATTATCATTAGTACCTACCGGATCTTGCACTGAGAGAGGGACTGACACTATAGCGGCTAGATGGATGACATAATCACAATCTTCACATAGTTCATTTATCAGCTTTGTGTCTCTAATATCGCCAGAGACATAATTGATATTATCAATACAATGAGCCAGATTAGTGGCCTCATTTTTATCCTTTAGATCTAAAACAGATACCTGGTGGTTATTTTTAAGTAACTCATCCACTACGTGTGAACCAATGAAACCGGCTCCGCCTGTTACAAGTATTTTTTTATCCATAATTAATTATAACTAACTTAAATAATCTTAAGTTCCAGTTCTCATTACTATTATACTGAGAGTTTTCATTGCAATCTGAATGTCTAAAAATAACGAGCGATTTTTTAAGTAAAACAAGTCGTAGGATAATTTTGCCTTTGTTCTCTCCAAGTCAACTCCCCCACGAGGAGCGTCAGAATTATTTATTTGCGCCCATCCAGACAGACCAGGCTTTATAAAATGTCGAGCGTTATAATAATCTATCTTTTCTGCATAGACGTGAGCCAAGGCTGGCATTTCTGGTCGTGGTCCAATAAAAGACAGGTCTCCTCTGAAAACATTTATCAATTGCGGCAGTTCGTCGATTCTGGTCTTTCTTAGAAAAGAACCAATTTTAGTATCTACTAACTCACTTTTTAACGCCTGTTCACCAATATCAGACCCTGTTTTTGTTCTGAATTTATAAATACGAATCGGCTTATTATATTGACCAACTCTCTCGGTTTTATAGAAAATTTCCCCTCTATCTTCTAACTTTATTGCCAAAGCCACAATCGGAAATATAACTATGCAGGGAATCATAACCAATACCGCACCAATCACGTCCATAGCACGCTTTAGAGACAAATAAATAAAATTCTCAGTCTGAGATACATAATTAATAAACCAGTCATACTCCAGAACTGACAAAGGAATTCTGTCAAAAGTATCTTCATAAAGCTTGTTGAAATCAAGAAAGGTAAATTCAAATCGCAAAAATGATAAATCAAAGATTGAAGGTAAAACTTTCTTTATATGCTCCCCGCGAGATTTAGCCACAATTATTCTAATATCATCCTTTTCTACCAACTCCAAAAGTTTGTTTTCAAAATCCCCAGTTTTCAATATTGTTTGGTCGTCAACAATACGCACAAAGGAGTAATTATAACGATTGTTATTATTTATCTCATCTGCCAACTGAATTGCTTCTTCCCCGTCTGCTATCAATACAGCTTTGTGTCTATTTTTTGGCGAAAGAAAATTGAATAGAATTAATCTCCATAAAGTAATTAACAAAATAGAAATAAATAAATAAATCACTAGATTTGTTTTTGGTGCAATACCAAAAGGAATAATCAGGAAAAGTAGCGAAGCAATGAAAATATTAGCTATTTGCGTATTTAAAATGCGCTTAAATAAAAGCTTTTTCAACAAAGTAGTGTGTTTATCATAAAGTCCGGAAATATAAAAAATAAAAATCCAGACACCCGTAAGAATTAAAAAAGGACCAAGGTGAGCTGCAAAGAGCTGCTTACCTGGCAGCTCAAAATACCGCACAGCCAAGGTTAGCCATAAAGCCAAATTAAAACATAAAATGTCTCCCAGTATTAAAAAAATAAGTTCTCGAGTTCTCTCTCCCATATACTGCTTGTTTATTATAATTCAATCCTACCTAAGCCCGTGAAATAATCAACTAGTAAAGTGTCTTGAGATACTGTATCTTGGGTTTAAAATCGGTTGTTATACAGTTTATGAACAATCAAAATTCTGTGAATATGAAAATACTCTACGTAATAACCAAAAGTAACTTTGGACTAAATAAGAACTGCTTCTTGTTTAGTCTGGTGCCGCAGGCAATGGCCGTTGTCGAGCGCAGGGAGACAGGTCATAAGTGGGCCGACAAAGTTTTATTGTCTATGACTTCAATATGAAAATACTCTACGTAATAACCAAAAGTAACTTTGGCGGAGCCCAAAGATATGTCTTTGAATTGGCCAAAGCCACAAAAGAAAAAGGGTTCGCTGTGGCTGTTGCTAGTGGGGAAAATGGCCTGCTTGTAGAAATGTTAGAGACTGAAGGAATTCAGCACTTTCCGGTGAAGAATTTTCAACGTGACATCAATCCATTTAGAGAATTTTTAGCTTTGCTTGAACTAATAAAAATAGTGCGTAATTATTCTCCAAGCACTCTTCATGTGAACAGCTCTAAAGCTGGCTTGTTAGGTGTGTTAGTTGGACGCCTAACTGGTATAAAAAATATTATCTTTACAGTTCATGGCTGGCCATTTCTTGAAGACAGGGCTTGGTGGTGGAAAAAAGTTATCTGGGCTGCCTCATATTTCACTGCCCTACTAGCACACAAAGTTATATTGGTCTCCGAGAATGACATGTCTGAAGTCATGTCATTTGGAATAAAAAAGAAATGTCGCGTAATTCACAACGGAGTACCTGATATAAAATTCAAATCACGCGAACAAGCCCGCTCTGAACTTTTAGAAAAAAGTGTTATTGATTCTCACAAATTTGACACTTGGCTTATTACTAGCGCTGAACTTAATCCAAACAAAAACCAAGCAATAGTGATTGATGCTGTAGCCGAATACAATCAAGAAAACCGACAAAAAATATTTTACTGTCTAATGAGCGATGGCCAGCAATATAATGAACTACAAAAATACGTTGAAGATAAAGGGTTAAATGAGTATGTGAAACTCCTAGGCTACATAGAAAATAGCCGAGCCTTTCTCAAAGCCTTCGACATTTTTATACTCCCTTCTAAAAAAGAGGGTCTGCCCTACGCTCTTCTTGAGGCTGGTATGGCTGAAATGCCAGTTATTGCTAGCAATATCGGCGGAATACCTGAGATTATTGCCAACAATAATGAAGGTCTACTTATAGATCCTAATAGTCAGGAGACCGTAGTTAATGCTCTCCACACCATGATTTCGCAACCAGATTTGCGCAATCAATTTTCAATCGCTCTGAAACAAAAAGTGGATTCCGAATTTACTTTATCTAAAATGATAGCGGAAACTGAAAAACTATACACCTAATATATCTTTATCGAGCAACCGCTGTCGACTATAGCGAGACATCGCCATTACTACACCGATACCGATAAACTCAGTAATAAGATGGGTACCACCGTAACTTAGAAAAGGCACAGTGGTACCAGTCACTGGCAATAAACCAATGTTCATACCAACATGAACAAAAAAGTGACTAACAATAAGCATGGCTACTCCCGTAGCAAACAACTTCTCAAAGTTGGTCGCCCCGCGTGCAGCATGTGTTAAGAGTCTCCAAATTACAGCCCCAAACAAAACAAACAAAACCACCACGCCTAGTAATCCCCACTCTTCGGCAAAAGCAGCAAAAATGAAATCAGTCTCATACTCAGGCAGAAACGAGAGCTTGGACTGTGTTCCATAACCAATCCCTTTTCCAAACCACTGACCAGAACCAACTGCAATGGTCGATTGGTATGCGTTATAACCTGTACCCTGAATATCCTGCAAAGGATTAAGAAATGTCAGAATTCGATCTTTCTGGTAATCAATAAATACAAACTGCCACATTACTGTGAAGCTAATAATACCTAATATAAATACAGTGAAGAGGTGTAGTGGTCTAATTCCAGCAACCAAAATCATGCCAAACCAAATAAAGAATAAAATGATTGCTGAACCAAAGTCTGGTTGAATAAATACCAAAGCAAAGATAGCCAGAGCATAAACACCAGAAATCAAAATATGACGAAAGTCTCCAATCAGCTCATGTCGCTTACTAAAATATTTTGCCAAAACCGCAATCAGAATCAGCTTTGCTGGATCAGAGGGCTGTATAGAGAAAAATCCAAAGTTAAATCGACTCTGTGCCCCCAATGTAACCTCCCCAACAAAAAGCACCAGCACCAAAGAAGCAAAGGAGATGAGGTAGAGAATAAAAGTAGTATTGCCGCCACGAAGAAACCGGTAGTCTGGAATCATCGCCATAAACATAACTCCCAATGCTACTCCTATCCAAATGACCTGCCTTTCAAAATAGAAATTATCGCTTTGGAAAGAATACATGGTGACCAAACCCATAAAGGTCAACACTAAAGCAGAACCAAAAAGTATTGGGTCGAAACCTCCAAACAGTGTCCTAATAGCTCTCATTACATAGAGTATACGAGCTGAACCTTAGTCTGTCCAAATTCTTCTAATGAAAGACCTGTCAGTGCAAAAGATTAGTAAATGGATTTAAAGAAAGCGTCTGTTTTGGGCACAATATCAATTCTTGTAGGACCAGTCTCACAAAGAGAGCTAGTGATTGTCTGGTAAATCCTATCCACCTCCCCACTATCAAGTGCCTGATACGCCAGTCCCGGCTCAGAAGCTAAGTTTTGTAAAAATTCCATATTAACTTGTTCTCCCAAACCAATTGTATAAACGGTTACTCCTAAAGATTTCAAAAGAGAAGCTTGCTCGATGGCGTATTCCTCAGGGTCTTCTTCAGGTTCAGTTGCTAAACCATCAGTCAAAACCACTAGAACATTCCTAGCGTTAATATTACTACGTGGAGTAGAAAATTCTTTCACAGCTTCGGCAAATACTCCTCCGGTATTAGTACTGCCCGCCTCTTCTTCTGGATCGATAAAAAGTGAATTCACAACTTCTCCAACCGCAGAAGTGGCTGGTTGTAGTTTGGTATGCAAAATTGCCTCAGTAGCAAACGTAATGATCCCAACTTGATCCGTGGAAGCAATTCGATTCACAAACCGCTGAGCGGCCACTAGGACCGACGTGATAGGCTCTGGTGGTTCGTCGTTATCATTATTCATACTTCCAGATAGGTCAATGGCCACCAATAAGTCGGTAGGGATTTCACAACTGCGTACAGTAGCGGCAATTGGTTCCCGCCAAGTAAACACCACATCACGCTCAGTTCCAGCAGCAAAATTATTAATTATTGTTCTTGAACTAGTTAGTGGAGTACCTTCAATATTGAAAATGGTTGCAACCACTTCCACTTCACTAACCTCGGACAAACTAGTATTTTTGAGAGTAGCATCTAACCTAGGCTTAGTCCCTACATTATCCAACTCTCTAGTAACCAGCTGCAGCTCATCTCTTCCACCACCGTCTGCTGGCTGCCAAAACTCAATTGGTTCAAATTCAAATAGGGTTTTCTTCGGAATCCGACCATTAGTATCAATACCATCCTCAAATACTGGATAGACATTATTTGGAGGGAGAATGGTTTTTCCACTGACTGTAGTAATTAGCCCTTGATCATCATAAAGTAAGAAGCTGTACCGAAACTCTTTAGTAGCAGCTATTTGATTGGTATTTTCAACATAAGCAACTGCATTATAGATACTACCAGCTACTTTAAAACTCTTAGCCCAAGTCACTTCCGGTTCGAAAGCCTCTATTGAACAAATAAGTGTGCAACCACCGCCACAATCAATACCCAACTCATCACCATTTTGTTGACCGTCAAAACAAGTTGGCGCAGCATAGAAATAACGAAAATAAACACCACCCAAAATTAGCAGTAAGCATGTTGCATAAAGCAAACCGTATTCTGTCTGCCGCCGCAGAGCCCAGGCTTTGTTGGAACGCATATCTAAATTAGTGACTCTATTGTAACAAAGAAAAACCTTTTGAATGTTTCAGTTACTCACTATAGTCCAATCGATTGGACTATAGACTACAGGTGTTCAATTACAGTAAATTATAAAAATAGCTGGGTACAGAAAAAGCGACAAATTCAATAGCATCAATACTGTATGTTGGCGATGACCTACTCTCCCTTCAAAAGAAAGTACCATCGGCGCGAGAAGGCTTAACTTCCGTGTTCGGAATGAGAACGGGTGTACCCCTTCCGCTGACTCACCAACATACAAAATTCATACTGAATTCGTCGCTTTTTCTGCTTTAGATACTCTGAAGTTTCAGAGTATCTAAATATTTGCATATCCTATTTTGTTTATGAACTAAGTAAGAGAGAGGTGGTCGACCTCTATTGCCTTTTACAATAAGCTTGGTTATACCAAGCTTGAGTCGACCACCTAGAGAATATCGCTTTAACCGATGTTTCGGCTGGTCACAGAACCTCTTTTGTTTTCTTTTACAAAAGATACTCTAAGATAGAGTAGGTTTCCCCATTCGGACACAACTTTCGCGCATCCTTCATCATTCAAAACCAATAGCGATTCCCCTTATTTAATTCACAAACTTCTTTGCACGAAAAGCTTTGCTTTTCGTACCCGACTCACACATTTACACTACCAAAAAATTGTATAGCTTGTTGCTACCAAAACATATTAAATGAAATGCAATTCAAGGCAGACGAAGAAAATAATTTGAGCGGGACTTGGTCGTCCAGCGAAAATTATTTTACTGATGTCTAACGCTGAAGTGCGTTCATTTTAGATGTCTTGGGCGATGTACAGCATTCCTCACAGGAACTACGTCTTATTAGTACACCTCGGCTGCATGTGTTGCCACACTTCCACCTAGTGCCTATCAACCTGATAATCTCTCAGGAGACTTAATGATACCTAATCTTCAAGTTGGCTTCCCGCTTAGATGCTTTCAGCGGTTATCCATTCCCAACATAGCTACTCAGCGATGCCACTGGCGTGACAGCTGATAGACCAGAGGTCAGTTCATCCCGGTCCTCTCGTACTAGGGACAAATCTCGTCAAGTATCGACGCCTGCAGTAGATAGGAGACCAACCTGTCTCACGCATGTTTTCACACATTGCTGTGTGCATTGGACTGTAGCTTCATCGGTTCTCGATGACTAACGTTCAGTCTCTACGGGCGTTTAAATTCATAAACTTCCCTCGGTGTTGCCCACGTGGGGTTTCACCGATATAAGTTAGTTTGTTCGTATATATTCCTATATACGACCGCCGTGATGGTTGGTTCTTTCTTTATTTCAAAGACGAAAATCTCAATATATCGTTTAAGAGTGGACTTAGACGGTCTAGACTCCGACCTTATCAGAATCTAAACGGTCTAAACCCAGCTCGCGTGACTTTTTAATTGGCGAACAGCCAAACCCTTGGGACCTGCTCCAGCCCCAGGATAAGTCGAGCCGACATCGAGGTGCCGAACCGTGCCGTCGCTTTGGACGCTTGGGCACGACTAGCCTGTTATCCCCAGGGTAACTTTTATCGGGTAATCTCCGGCCGCATCTAACGCGGACCATCGGTTCACTATGCTCTACTTTCGTATCTGCTCGGCATCTACGCCTTACAGTCAAGCCAACTTATGCCATTGCACTATCAGCACGGTTTCCATTCGCGCCTAGTTGACCTTGAGACCCCTCCGTTACTTTTTGGGAGGGTAGCGCCCCACTAAAACTGCCTGCCACACAATGTCCCGGATAGGTTTTTCCTATCAGGTTAGAGACTGCCAAAAACAAGATGGGTATTTCACTGGCGACTCCACAGTACCCGAAAGCCCGCTTCAAAGTCTCCCCACTATACTACGCATGAACTCAACAGCCTCAATATGAAGCTACAGTAAAGCTCCTGGGGTCTTTTCGTCTAACTGCAGGTACCCGGCATCTTTACCGGGATTGTATTTTCACCGAGCAGGTCCTTGAGACAGTTTCCCACTCGTTACGCCATTCGTGCACGTCGGAACTTACCCGACAAGGAAATACGCTCTATTTTTCCTTCTTTTATGAACTAGCCTTGACTAGCTCGTACACAATAGGACTCTATCTTCATCTTCAGCTCACCGAAGTGACTGGTCAGATGCCAAACATTTGGTCTCTTGTTGGTTTGGTTTGGATTATGTGCAACATTTCTGAAGCACAAGGTAACTATGGCTGGGGCTGTTTAACACGAAACTACTACCAAGTCTCACCACAAATATATGCAATAAAACTTGTTTCGGGCTGTCGTGGTCAAAAATATGACTGCAAAACATCGGTTCGTCTTCAATGAACGTAAGTTCATTTCAGACTCCACCTTGTTTTTCGCACATATTTTTGACCACTTAGAGCCTCGATGAGACTTGGTAGTAGTTTCTATAATCGTTCCAATCCGTCGAGCGTATTTGCAAAGCAAATGCGCTCGACCTTAGAACGATTATAGTTATCGCTGACATTGACCGGGGCTTATACAGTCCAGCAAAACATCCGAAGACATTTCACCCCCCGTACTTAACCTTCCGGCATTGGTCAGGCGTCACCCCCTATACATCCTCTTGCGAGTTCGCAGGGAGCTGTGTTTTTGTTAAACAGTCGGCAGGAAATCTTTCGCTGCGGCCCAGCACCACTTTTTGGTTTCAATGGATTTGGGACGACTCCACTCGTTTAAGTAATTCTTGTTTAGCGCGACCATGCTGTTTTAGGCGAAGCTCACGCTTCACAGCATCATCTTTCGCTCTATACGCTTCTGCGTATATTAGAATCCACTCACCCGATTGGCGTTTAGTTGCAGTCTGCTGTGAAGCATTATGTTCTTTTAAACGTCGTCTCAAATCATTGGTTCTGCCAATATAAAACTCTTTTGTAATATTGTGCTGAATTACATATATAGAGTACATATTTATATTGTAGCTCAAAACCAAAAAGTGGTGCTGGGCAGGCCTTATCCCGAAGTTACGGCCGCTTTTTTGCCGAGTTCCTTAAGGACCTCTCACTCGTTCGCCTTGGTCTTCTCGACCTTACCACCTGTGTCGGTTTGCGGTACGGAACCGTTATGCTTAACCCAAACGAAGTTTTTCTCGGAAGCGTGCTCCCCATATTTGCTTGGCCGTAGCCGCGCATTCAGACCCTACTCGCGCTATTGTTACCCGGATTTGCCTAAGTAACACGCTCATAGTTCCAACTCCAATCCAATAAGGAGTCATGAGTACAACCCTCCGTCCCTCCATAGGAACATAACAGTGTGCAGGAATATTAACCTGCTATCCATCGGGTCCCCCGTTCGGGATTCCCTTAGGACCGACTAACCCTTCGCTGATCACCATCGCGAAGGAAACCTTGGTATTTCGGCGGACGGGGGTCTCACCCGTCTTGCGGTTACTTGTGCCGGCATTCTCACTTCTCCACGCTACACCGCGGGTCTCCCCTTGGATTCATTGCATGAAGAACGCTCTCCTACCACTCGTACACTTCATTGAGGACCCGAACTTTGAGGCACGGAGCCTCAAAGTTCGGGTTAAATTTAGCCAATTATTTCATCAGCCCTGTATATTGAAGCAGATTTTACTGCCTTGCCATCAACCTTGGGTAACGCTTTTTTAAAAGCATCTTCAAAATCTAATGCCAGAATATCAATGTATGAAATTTTAGCACCTGTAATGTCATATGTTGTGACGCAATATATTTTAGAACTAGACATTCTTCTTCCTCTCTGTTTTTACTTCCTCAATGAAGTGTACGAATCCGCAGTTTCGGTAATATGCTTGAGCCCCGATCATCTTCGGCGCAAGGACTCTTGACCAGTGAGCTGTTACGCTATCTTTAAAGGATGGCTGCTTCTAAGCCAACCTCCTGGCTGTTGATGAATCCTCACCTCCTCGAGATGCACTGAGCATATATTTAGGGACCTTAACTGGCGATCTGGGCTGTTTCCCTTTCGACCAATGGACCTTCTCGCCCACAGTCTAACTGCCGAGTTATAATCATTGGTATTCGGAGTTTGATAAGAATAACGAGATTTCTCCCTATTTATCCTTTCCAGTGCTCTACCCCCAATGGGATCACTCGACGCCAACCCTAAAGCTGTTTCGGAGAGAACCAGCTATTACGGAATTCGATAAGCTTTTCACTCCTTACCACAAGTCATCCGATGATTTTGTACAGTCAACCGGTTCGGGCCTCCACGGAGTATTACCTCCGCTTCACCCTGCTCATGGCAAGCTCATCCCGCTTCGGGTCGTATCCCTGCCCTTTATATTTCGCGCTATTCACGCTCGCTTTCACTGTGCCTACGTGGGGTTGCCACTTAGACGAAGGACAAAGATACACTCGCCGGCTCATTCTTCAATAGGCACGCCGTCGCCCCGCAGGGCTCCGACTCCTTGTAGATGTATGGTTTCAGATCTATTTCACTCCCCTCTCCGGGGTTCTTTTCACCTTTCCCTCACGGTACTAGTTCACTATCGGTCTTAAAAAATATTTAGCCTTACCAGTTAGTGCTGGCAGATTCATTCGAGCTATTCGTGTCTCGAACTACTCAGGAACAAAATCAAAAGAGTCGTAAACATTTCACATACAGGACTATTACCTTCTAGGGTCTAGCTTCCCAGCTAATTTTGTTATATTTACGTTTTGTAACTCTCCGCAACTAAATGCAGATTTTGTCCTACAACCCCGTACATATAAATACGTACGGTTTGGGCTGTTCCCGTTTCGCTCGCCGCTACTAAGGGAATCGCAAGAACCTTCTTCCTGACTTCAATGGCTCGTGTCTTGCGACACGAAGTTTTAGTCAGAAAGAAAGTTCCGTATATTGCTTTCTATTCCTCCAGGTACTGAGATGTTTCACTTCCCTGGGTCCGCCCCGACATAAGCCGGTACCTGCTGTAAGCAGGTGGGTCTCCCCATTCAGAAACTTCCGGGTCAAAGGTTGATTGGCACCTCGCCGAAATTTATCGCAGCCATTCCACGTCTTTCATCGCTCTTTTAAGCCTAGGCATCCACCATACACCCTTACATTCCTGCAAGGAATGCTGTACACCGCTGTACAATTTTTCGTATTGTAAATTTTAAAAAATTCACAATACTTTTGAGTGTCGTCTGCAGATACATACTGCAGACATTTTGTGTGTTTGTTTGCCGGGGACGAAAAGACCCGAGTCGAAACTCAATTGTCTTAATCCCGACAAACTACCTGTGTTGGTGGTGCAAAAATCACGAAGTGATTTTTGCACCACCAACATGCCTACCAGCCGTCGATGCCGGTAGGACTTTATTCTGAACACCAGACCTTATCAATCTTGGTGTTCAGTAGGATATGCATGTCACTTTCGCTCGGTTAGAAGCTACTGATAACAGGGTGTCAAGATTCGACACGCATCCTTGAGTTTTACAAGAAAAAAACCGCTGTGCGCGGTCTAAAATCGCAGGGCGATCTTAGGTCCGCTAGGATTTCTTTCTTGTGTTACTCATATACGTGAGGGCTATGTTATAGGAATTGAGAATAAAGTCAAGCATTTTTTATTACTATTTTTTACCCATATTATAAACAGACTTATCCCCAGTTCCCCATGATGTAATTTGTAGTGTTAAAGTCGATTTATATCAACAAAAAGCCGTGGCTGCGCCACGGCTTTTTGTATTCTTATATTAAGAATCTACTTACTCAGAATGATGGTTTCCACCAGTTACTTTTGTCAAATACCTAGCAGCTGTATCACGTCCTCCAAGTCCAAATGATAGACCGAGTGCCAAAGAAGCAGCAAACACAATTCCCATGAATAGTATTTGCACCAACTCTGGAGCAATTTCCAATTGAGCCAATACTGCTAAAACAGCAAAGGTCAAAATGGCATAACGTGTAACTGAAGCCAACATATTCGCGGCGCCAAAATTAGCAGCCTTTGCTCCAGCTCGTACACTCGCACTTGCCACATTAGCTACCACCATAGCAACCAATAGAATAAGTACTGCCACAATTACCTTAGGTAAGTATCCCAGCACCACATCTCGGAAGAATACAGTGACCTCATTTAAATGAAGTATCTCTAATGCTGTTACAAAGAAAACAATAATAACAAACCACTTTATAAGTGCTCCGACAAACTCTCCTGCTCGCAATGTGTAGCCAGTTCGAGAAACCAAAGTGTCAGCTCCTGCTGAACTCAGTGCTTCATTAACCCTAAGTTTGCTAAACATTTTGACAATGATAGAACAGAGCATATTCCCTACTAGCCATCCTATCAGGACCACAATTAAAGCTAGTATTAATTCGGGAATGAATTGGACTGTATCACCCCAAAGATTTCGAAAAGACATCTCCAGTGTTCCAAATACGTCTTGTTGCATAAGTATTAGTTAAGTTATTAAACCTGTACTTATATTTTACCACCTACGCAAATAATAACCTCACCAATAAAACAAATGTGGTGATTGTCAAATTCCAACACTACCTGATCATTTCATTTTTTACTCCAATCTTGTCGACTAATATTGTATGTGGGTAATCAAATACATCACGAGTCAGTTTGTCATACATACCAACTCGATAAATTAAATCTTCAGACTTAAAAGTCGCATATCGTATTTCAATACCAAGTTCAGATTCCAAACTACGAATTGCAGTTTCAACTTTTGATTCTGAAACTTGCTTCATTGCTATCAAAACGTCTAGTCGTTGCTCAAACTCTCTAACAAAAACACCAGCCATACACACAAAGTCTAGCTTTCCCGCTTTGCGCAAATGTTTAATTAGAGTCTTTCCATTAATGGGAGCTGTCTCAAATAAGAAAGTTTGCAGAGCTTGTAGTTCTGGAAATTTATCATTTAAAGAATACCCGTGGGCTCTAGTTCTTTTAGACTTTTCTGGCAATTGAATATAGATCTGTTTTCTTTTTATTACTCCCGCTTTCTCTAAAGCGTTAATTTCTGTGCGAGCAGTTCGTCGCACCAACTTAGCTCGCTGACTTATTTCATCAAAAGTAAAATCCTTAGAAGGATTGAACAGAAAAAAACGTAGTAGTTTTACTCTTGCTTGGCTGCCAAACAGAATTGCTAGTGGGTCCACATTAGATTTTGTCATACAGAAATTAAACAGTGATACGAATATATTTATGCCGTACGTGAGTTTGCAATAAAATACAAAATCTAGTGTGGCAAGAAGTTTTAGAAGTTGTCTAAACTTTCATCGAGGTTTTAAGTGAGAAAAAATGTGTGCGAAAGACGAACTGGTGTCCGAGCCGAACCTTAGTTCAGTGAGAACGAAGTGAAATCTTGCAGCCACATTTTTTCTCACGACTACCCGAAACAAATTTCCACTCCACTATTTTGTGGTGAAAGTTCAGACAACTTCTAGCATCGTGACCCGGATTATAACATAGGGTGATTTGGACTCCCTCTGGACACAGAAAGTCCCATGTTTCTTAAAACTTTTACGTAGTAATTTATTTTTTTATGTGTATTATTTGTTTTGGAGGTATATCATGAATAACAAAAACAAAAGAGTGCTTCTGGCACAGCGTAACTGGCTCTTTCATTTTTTTCTTGTGGCAGGAATGTTCACCTGTTTTTTTGGCTGGAAAACAATGATTTGGCTCTTAATTTTTGATGCGTTGCTGCTTGTATTTTTGGTTGAATCCAGCCTTGAATACTACAATCAGATCCTAAGGCTAAGCCAAAGAGGCAACCCAGAGCATTGGGTAAAGAAAGAATACTGGCCGTGCCCACGTGCAGCAATGAAGCTGTATCGAGAAAGACCAGATTTGAGAGGATAGTAAACCGCCGGGACGTTAATCCCGGCGGTTTTTCTACATAACTAATTGAAATAATTACTTATTTCAAAGTAACCTTTGCGCCAGCTTCTTCAAGCTTAGCTTTAAGCTCTTCAGCTTCTTCCTTCTTAGCACCAGTTTTAATTTCAACTGGAGCACCATCTACCATGTCCTTAGCCTCTTTAAGACCTAGACCTAGTACTTCTTTAACTGCCTTAATAACAGCAATCTTTTGAGCTCCAGCTTCTGTTAGTTCAACTGTGAAATCATCTTTTTCTTCAGCAGCATCACCAGCAGCGGGACCAGCTACTGCAACTGCAGACGCTGATACACCGAAACGCTTCTCAAGAACCTTAACCAATTCGTTAAGTTCAAGTACACTCATTTTTTCAACCTCTTCTACTAGTTTTTTAAATTCCTTTGGAATTTCAACTGATTCATCAACACCAGAATCAGACTTTACTTCTTCAGCAACCGGAGCTGCTTCTTCCGCCTTAGTCTCTTCTACTGTGTCATTCTTTATTTCTTCAGACATTTTAAATTTATTTAAGTTCTTTTAACAAGCTCTAGTTTCGTTATTTTTTTTCTGCAATCTGATTAAGAGCAATAGCCAAACCTTGAATCGGACTATTAATAACATTCAAGAACATACCACGTAGCACTGGCAGTGCTGGGATGGAAGCAATCTCTGTCATTTCAGCTTGATTTTTATATACACCTTGGAAGACACCGCCAACAATAGCGACCTGCTCCTTCCACTTACTAGCAAAGTCTTTGATATTCTGAGCTGGAGCAATTGCATCTTCGCTGTACGCAACAGCAATCTCACCTTCCAACTCCGGCATTTCACCTTCGAAAGCATCTGCAAAAGCTCGTTTCATAAGGGTTTTCTTGGCTACATAATAACCAACACCTTCTTCATTAAGCTTTGAACGCATCTCGGTGGTATTACCCATATCCAAACCTTTAAAGCTAACAAAGACGATAGAGTCTGAACTCTTCTTTATTCCTTCTAGCTTACTTAGGATTTCTTGCTTTTTTTCTTTTGTAATTGCCACGTTAGTTTTTGTTTACGTGAATAAGTACATCTAAAAATTCATAGGCGCTTACGCTCATTGAATCTTAGGAATACAGGCCCGACATAAAAATATGAGGGGACTCGACCACGCACTCTATAAAAATTGGAGTACGACCTCGGTCGGCTGAGCAATTGCTCATTTACTGCAACAAAGATAACTCTCTGCCACAACCAACTGTCTTGAGCCTGTTGACGACAATATAACAGAATACTCAAAAAGGTAAAGCCTACCTTAACAATCAAAACTTCTGCCTAGGTCTAACTTCTGCCTAGGTCTTGCCTAGGCAGAAAGCCACTCTCTTACTTCACCCTCCAGATCATCTATATTTGTAAAATATAAACTTGAAATATCCTTGTCTACAATAACTGCTTCCACCCTATTTTTGCCACAGAAGTCACTTAAACTAGAGTATTTGTATTGTTTTAAATATTTTTCTACACTGCTTTTATTTTTTATTCCTAACTCCTTCCATCTAGACTGAACCAGCTTAGTAGGGTTTAAATGAATATAAGAAAAGAGATATTTTAAATACCTATCATCACCAACGTGTTGGGACTTGAACTTTCCTTCGAACAAAGTGCCTGTGCGGTCATATTTTTTATTGAAATACATAGCATAACTAGTCGATAGTTTTTGCATAAATAAGCTGAGTCCATTTTCTATAATTGGAGTAGCTAGAATATGATAGTGATTAGGCATCAAACAATAAGCTTTTATAGATACTAATTTTTGGCCTGACTCATAACTGTAAAGATCATCAGTATTGCGTAGCAAATTTCTAGTATTTATATTTTCCTGTGAATTAGATATGTACAGCAATAACTGAAAACGATCATAATCGTCTTCACTTTTAAAAATAATTCTTTTATCTGTACCACGATTGTATAAATGATAAAACTCATCAGGTACAAAGTTGTATTTTCTCTGGGACACTACCTAAAGTATAGCAACTATTCAACTCTGCCTAGGTCTTGCCTAGGCAGAGTTTGGGAGGAGACCTTAAATCTTAAGCTGCGCCGGAGCCAACTGCCAAAATTAGCCCCAGTGTTACAGCGACTACACTTACAAAGTTGAAAAGGAATTTATAGAAAGTGCGGTTAAGCATTACTGTAAATTATAACACCACCTGAGGGAAGACCTGGGGTATAAAAATCTGTGCAACTTCCCACAGGTCGGACATGCTGGATATATAGTTGCCTAGGCAAGACCTAGGCAGAAAACAAAGTATGTGAATATGAAAACGCCCCGCAGCCTTTGGCTGCGGGGCGTTTTTGTTGAGAGCAACTAAACTAGTCTGACTAGTTTAGTTGGTTTTGCCTCTAGGGGTAATGATTTCTTTTTTAATTTTGACAACACAAAAAGCCCGCCGGGGTTAGCCGGGGGCTTTTTGGGTTAGCAAGACTTGCATCAAACTAACTTTTGTCTTCTCCATAAACTAGTCAGACTAGTTTATGGGATTTCACCTGAATCAAGTCAAACTTGCGTTCAAGGCTAAATAGTCCGGAGACTAGTCAGCGATGTATCCGTAGTCAGTCTTGATGTCAGTTACGTTAGAAGTGAAGATGAAGTCACCAGTCGCTGAGTTAGTGTCAGCAAAGTTAACTCCCTGTAGGATAGCGCGTACGTTTGCGTTATCCAAGTCACCAGTACCGAAGTTGCTTACAACCACCTTCAAAGTAAAGGTCTCTGTGTTACCTGAACCTTCTTTCACCTTGAAAGAGTTGGACTCTTCGTCGGCAGTAGAAGTAAGGGTTACAGACGGAGTTGAAGAAGCAATATCAGAGTCTGAAGACTGAACATGCACAATCACACCATCAGCCAAAGCTGCAGAGTAGGTAGAAGAAGCACTAGCTGTTCCAAGAGTAGCCGTAGTTACACTTGGAATGTAAGCATCCTCACCATAAGCAGTTACATCGAACTTGATAGTAAGAGTTGTGTAGTCATTGTTTGTACTATCAACAGGAGAGTCTACATCAGACACGCTCTTCATAACAACGTTAATACCGTCAGCATAGAAGGCATGGGCGTCAGATGAAGCAGAACCAGTCTTGTCAGAAGCTGACAAGTTTTCGCCTTCTTCGTCTTCAATATCCCATCCAGTGTCGTCTGGGTTAACAGTAGCGCTTAGAGTAGCACCAGAACCGAAGGTACCAGTGTTAAGTTTACGCATGTCAACACGAACGATAACGTCAACAGTGTCGCCAGCGTCGATGTCCCAGTTTAGGCTATCGAAGACAACTACACCATCGTCATTGTAGCTAGTAGTGATATTTTCAGAACCGATCACCTCACCATCTACAACGATTTCAGCTGTGCTGATAAGGTCGCTTAGAAGGTCCCCAGTTGAAGTAGCGAATGTCACAGACATATCGTCTACAGTTACATCTGAATCACCCTCAACCTCAACTTCGAATGACAAGATGTCAACGTTGTCAGTCTTTGAAGTTGAAGAAACTTCGATAGAACGAGCATCGTTGATGTCATCGTCACCACTTGAGACCTTGAATTCAAGGGCAGAAGCAGTAGCAAAGCTCTCGAATGAGAATACTACAGGATTTTCAGTAACAGTCTCGGAAATAGTTCCTCCTAGAGCGTCCTTAAATCGGACAGACTCGAAGTCAACATTCCAAGTATCACCAACGCTTGAACTGTCAAGGTTGTTAATACCAGATACAGCTACGACAAGCTCTCCAGTATCTCCAGCGCGGATAATAGCGCCAGCGTCTAGAGTGATTGTCTTAGAGTAGTTGTTGTCGTCATCGAATTCGTCAGCGTCCATACGAGCAACTTCCTCACCATCGAACCATACAGAAACTTCGTCTGCATATTCGTCAAGGTCGTCGTCGTTGTTAGTTGTACCATCGTCTGAGAAGTTCAACTTAACAGCACGTAGTTCGATGTCAGAACCGTCGTCAGCCTCGATTTCAAGACCAGCAACTTCTACATCTTCCTCGCCTTCACCCACTTCCTCATTAGAAAGCTTAGAAACAAGGTCAGTGTCGCTGATAGAACCAGCGCCACCTTCTAGTCCAGCTGATGATCCAGAACCTGAACCAGAACCTGAACCTGAACCTTCGCCACCATCAGCACAGATAGCGTTAGACTTTGTGATTGAAGAGTTACCGAAGTAACCAGTAGCGTTAACAAGACCTAGCGGAGTAAGAATCTCAGCTCGGTACTTAGTCTGGAACTTAGATACTGCAGCAGCTGTAAGCGCACCGTAGTACATTGATTCCTGACCGGCAGAACCTACACCTGAAGCTGAAACTCGTGTTTCAGCGTCCATGTTTAGGAACTGCTGTAGATTCTTAACGTCTGCACCTGTAGAACCCATTCCCATAGGAACAGTGAAAGTGTAATCGCAAGAACCAACTGAAGAACTTGACTGCTGACCTAGCAATTGCTGGATCAACGCAACCAAATCTTCTGTAGACATGTCATCATATTGAGCTTGCGCAACTGGCGCAACCAATGTGAAAGCCATGGCCACTGCTACAAAAGCTACTGCTAGCTTTGCAACAAAATTTTGTGTAATAGTCATAACTTTTTAAACGTTTGTTTTTAATGTTTACTAATAAACATTACTAATAATATGAATTAATTCATATTCGTGACTAACGTCACTCCTCACTACCCTCTATATATAGAGAGAGGCAAAGAGTGACGTTAGTCACGCCTATCTACACCAGCCATACATCTAACGGGTATCGACTACCCAATGTATGGACCAGCTGTTATATCAGACTGAGTATCTATCATTTACTAACCATAAACAGAAAAAGGTCATTCGGGAAAACTTTTTAACAAAACAAATTTTTAGTTGTCAAAGTTCACAACGTACTTTTTGACTACTCTTTCACCAAGAATCTCTTAACAAAAAAGCGCCTGGAGCACTTACAGAATGATTATACATTTCTGAGCGCAAAGTAACGTAATAATTCTGTGGATATGATTTCAATTATTGCTAACCAAAATCACAGAGCGACGCCAGCTTACGTTGTTCAACCATTACAGTCAACACACATATGACTGGTCTGCTTATTATGACGCCTACCTATAGACCATCTTACTAAGCAAAAAATTAGAAAACAAGAAACTAAAAAATCAAATTTCACAAATTTTTTAATTTCCTGTCCTTAGCAAAAAAGGACATCAGATCACCATTTTTACTAAGGACAAATTTCCAAAAATTATAAAGTACAAATACACGACAATCAACCAATCTTAAAAGACAGGTGACTACATCAATGTGTATTTAGACCAGCGCTTCTCCCCTATTCTCTGTACTTCATTATTATCAATCATGGTATTTAGTTCACGCTGAATTGTCTTTTCACTACAGTCTTTAATAACTTCAGAAATGTCTTTTATAGTTACTGGCTCTCCTGTCTTTAATAGGGCTTTTATACGCTCTTTTCTATCAGTAATTTCTTTGCTTTGTGACTGGGCTGCGGCCACTGTTTTTCTCGCGGGCTCACTATGTACTGTGGGGTTACTAACAGTCGATTCACTCCAAGCAGCACCGAGCCCATAATTAACATCATCAAACGCTGATGTGGCTTTAAGGAAACGGTTCACACTACGTAAAACAGAGTCTATTTCATTCACAAATACATTCATGATTTCTGGAGCAAACAAACCCGTTCCTTCAGCTACTCGAAGCTTGCTCTCCAGACTAATCATGCTGTGTGCAACTTTACGAAGACCATCTTCAGCCACATGGAGTCTCATCTCCAAAGAATCTAAAACCGCACCATGGGCAGCGCGGGCGGCAGTCAAAATATCTTCAAGGACAGTCTCCCGTCCAGTACTTTCAACTTTTCCTGAAATATAAAAGACTACAGAAACAATCTTTTCTGTCTTTTTAAAAATATTGCGATAATACTCGTCTATTTGGACGAGTCGTTGTGTCGTATTGATGTTTTTTATAGTGTCTTTATTGTCCATATGTCCTTTACTAACTTGTCTCTTTGTGTCCTTATTATAGTCCTTGTCCATTAAAATAGCAAGGTCTTTTGCGCTTTTGTAATAGGGTGCAACAAAGATTAACAGTCTGTGGGTTTACTATTAAGTTTTATTTACTCTCTTCTATATTTGCGTTGTTTTATTCACAGTTTATTCATTGTTATGCGTGTTATCATTTAGATATTAATGTTATTGAACGAATTTTTTCGAGTTTATTTTTATGGCTGCAAGAAAGAAAAAGGGAGTTAAGAAACGATCATTTTTTGATGATTTATCACCCCACACCAGACAAGCTATCGGGGCTGTTTTATTTGTGGTATTAGGAATTTTCCTAACGTTGTCACTATTAAGTTACGCTGGTGTTTCTGGAGAATTTACAAAATCTGCCTTGGACTTCCTATTTGGCAAAGGGGCCATATTGGCTCCTGTCATTTGTCTGTTCTATATATATGCCTTACTGAACCCCACCGAAAATGAAGAGGTTAGCTTTTCTAAAATAATTGGTATTGCTTTGCTCTTTTTCTCAGTATTAGGCTTTCTTGAACTATACGAAGAAAGCTTTGGCGGCGTAGGCGGTTTGCTTTTTGGTTGGCCACTTACCTACTTGGCAGGAAAGTTAGCTTCGGGAGTTATTCTTGCTGCAGGTGTACTTATCGGGCTTTTCCTAACTTTGAACACCGGACTCCGTCTACCAGTATTTGGTAAACAAGAAGAAGCTGAGGACGACGAAGAGAGTGAGGTTGCCCTACCGACCGAGCTTGATGAAGAAGAGCCAGAGGAGGAAGAGGCTGAGGAAGAATCAAGTCCCGAAAAGCCAAAGGAGGCTGGTCGGTTTAATTTTGGAAAGAGTACCGGATTTGCAGTATCAAGTTTCACTGGTCCTTATGATCCACCTCCCCTCTCCCTACTAATGAAAGACCGTGGTAAGGCTAAGAGCGGAGATGTTAAAGCTAGTGCCAATATTATTAAACGTACTCTTAAGAACTTTAATATTGAAGTGGAGATGGATGAGGTATCAATTGGCCCAACTGTTACCCGCTACGCTCTTAAGCCAGCCGAAGGTGTGCGTATCTCTAAAATCGTTGGTCTCCAAAATAACCTAGAATTAGCTCTTGCTGCCTCTCCTATTCGTATTGAAGCTCCAATTCCAGGACGCTCTTTGGTTGGTATCGAGGTGCCAAATACTTCTAAGGCAACAGTTGGATTAGCAGGACTGCTGTCTTCTCCAGATTACACAGATTCACCAAAGCCACTATTAGTAGCTCTTGGTCGCGACATTACTGGAAAACCACATTTTGCAAATATCGCCAAAATGCCCCATGGTCTAATTGCTGGTACAACCGGTTCAGGTAAATCTGTAACTCTTCACGCCATCATTACTTCTCTATTATTCCGAAACTCTCCAGAACAACTCAGGTTTATTATGGTTGACCCGAAACGAGTAGAACTAACTGTATACAACGAAATCCCTCACCTACTCACTCCAGTAATTACTGATGCCAAGAAAGTATTGATGGCTCTTAAGTGGGCTATCAAAGAAATGGAAAGGCGTTATGACGTACTACAAGCTGAAAAGGTTCGAGATCTTCATTCTTACCATGAAAATATCTACAAACCGGCTCGAGATAAATGGATTAAAGATGGATCTAAAGCAGAAGAGAAAGAAGAACTTCCAGAACCTTTGCCATACATTGTAGTAGTAATAGACGAGTTGGCCGACCTAATGCAGGCTTATCCGCGCGAACTAGAGGCTGCCATAGTGCGTTTGGCTCAGATGAGTCGCGCAATTGGTATCCACCTTATCTTGGCAACACAGAGGCCGTCAGTGAACATTATCACTGGTACCATCAAAGCCAACATCCCTAGCCGTATCGCCCTGCAGGTAGCCTCACAGATAGACTCACGTACTATTCTCGACCAAGTTGGGGCTGAGAAATTGCTCGGTCAGGGTGACATGCTCTTCCTTTCTGGTGAACTAGCAAAACCACAAAGACTCCAGTCTGCATACATTACAGAAGAAGAGATGAAACGAGTAGTTGAATACCTAAAGAAACAAAGTAATGTACAAGAACTAGACGCCATAAACTTTGACAGCGACAATGGCAACAATTCAGACGCCTTCTTTGCCTCATCAGTAGATGATAGTGAGGACGATGATTTATACGGGGACGCCAAACAAGCCGTTATTGAAGCTGGCAAAGCATCCACTTCATACCTCCAACGCAAACTGCGAGTTGGTTACTCACGAGCAGCTCGATTAATGGATCTCTTGGAAGAGAAAGGTGTAATTAGTCCTCAGGATGGTTCGAAACCAAGAGAGATACTATCTAACAACGAAGGCTCCGAAGAAGATGATAATGATGAGGAAGAAAAAGAGACTTAAACTTTATCTACATGTCACCTATTCACCTAGAGACCCCTTGGTTTAAAAAAACTATTCTATTTAGTGGACTATTATTATTCTTAGGACTTTGTATTGCCTATGCAGCTTTCCAAGCTAGATTTCTAATAGCTGGGCCACAAATAAGCCTCACAAAAGAACCAGAATCAGTACAGAGTGAAAGACAGGTAAAAATCAGTGGTGTCGCCAACAACATAACTGCGATATACTTGAACGGAAAGCCGATAACCACCACTGAAGACGGAGCTTTTGAGGAAGCTCTCATACTCGAAAATGGTTACACAACCATGACCATCAGTGCTGTCGATCGGTTCGGACGCAGCACCAAGATAAACCGCGATTATGTCTATACTGGACCCGGTTCTATCTTTTACTAATAAAAAATCAACTTATGGCAAAAAAGACAGTAAAGAAAGCGGCAGCTAAAAAACCAGAAAAAGTAAGTGAAGAGCCTGTAAAAAAAGGTGATGATGCAAAGATAGCTGAAACTTTGCGTAGTATTAAAACTAAATTTGGTGAAGAAGCGATTATGACTTTTGCTGAAGGTCATAAAGTAGATGTGGATGCTATTTCCACCGGCTCTATTGGTTTGGATGAAGCACTAGGAATTGGTGGCCTGCCGCGCGGAAGAATTATCGAAATCTACGGACCTGAATCTTCAGGTAAAACCACCCTTTCACTCCACGTTATCGCAGAAGCACAAAAAGCTGGTGGTGTTTGTGCATTTATCGACGCTGAACATGCCATGGACCCAGATTACTCCAGAAACTTAGGAGTAAAAATGGATGAACTTCTAATCTCTCAACCCGACCACGGAGAACAAGCTTTAGAAATTGTTGAATCTCTAGTACGAAGCGGCAAGCTCGATGTGATAGTTATCGACTCAGTAGCGGCCCTGACTCCTAAGGACGAAATAGAAGGAGAAATGGGTGCTCACCATGTTGGTAAGCAGGCTAGACTTATGAGTCAGGCCTTGCGTAAACTCACCAGTATTGTTGCTAAGAGCAACACAGTAGTTATCTTTATAAACCAAATCCGAATGCAGATTGGTGTTATGTTTGGTAACCCAGAAACTACTCCCGGTGGTAAAGCTCTCAAATTCTACACATCAGTACGATTAGATATTCGCCGCATTGCCCAAATTAAAAAAGGTGAGGAAGTAGTTGGTGGTAGACACCGTGTAAAAGTAGTAAAAAACAAAGTAGCTGCTCCTTTTAGAACTACTGAATTTGACCTTATTTATGGAGAAGGTATCAGCCGTGAGGGAGAACTCCTAGCCCTAGGTGAGAAGTACGATTTGATTAACAAATCTGGCGCTTCGTATTCTTACACTCCTCCAGGTGGTGACGAGTCAACGATTGTAAAGCTTGGCCGTGGTTACGATGCTGCTCGTACCAATCTTCGTGAAAACAAGAAATTATCGGCAGAAATACTAAAGCACATCAGGAAGGAATTGAAGGAAGCTAGTAAAAAATAGTAATGGTGACGTGACGTAAAGCCGCCGTGAGGACTGCAGTCCTCACGGCGGCTTTACAAAACCCCACCCCTCTCCTTAAATCCTAATTAGATTTGGAATATGGATGCGAAACCGAAGCGACAAAATGGAGAAAGTTGCTACACCTAGCAAAATCAGTGTCCATACTTCTGTTGTCATAAGTGAAGTAAAAGCATAATTAGCCAAATTACCCACTGGTACCTGCATCAAATTGGCGAAAACATCCTTAAAAGATACAAAGTAGGTCATCAAGAAGATACTCAAAAGTAAGACTGCCCCATGGGTAGCAAATGGACTGGCAAGCAAACGTAAACTATACGAGTAGTAAACTCGGTGCATTATTTGTTTTTTTAATTTTAAATCTCGGTTTTCCATACTATTTACATTATAACTACACAAATATGAATTTGGTTATACTTTTGGTGTAACTACTGCAACAACAAGCTAACATCCTTATCCCCCATCTCCTTACGAAAAGCAGCCTTAGCTCTGTGGACTCTAGCTTTTACCGTACCCACTGTTTCTCCAGTTGAGTCTGCAATATCTTGATGAGACCATCTCTCCAAATAATGTAATCTTAAAACTTTAGCAAAATGCCCAGGTAGACAGGCCAACACCCTATCAATAGCATCCCGCTTCAATTCAAAGCCACTATGCTCTCTTTTTTCACCAAGCAATTGCTCAAACTCCGGATCAATATTCACAAAGCGCTTCCCTTCTTTTGTTCTCTTTTGATAGCGAGTAAAAGCAGTATTCATAAGGATACGATAGGCCCACGATGAAAATTTAGCACCTTCTTTTGGTTCGTAGCTATCAGAATGCATATAAATTTTGGTAAAAGTATCTTGTACTATCTCCTCTGCATCTTCTTCATTATGGATAATATTTTTGGCCTTACGCAAAAAAGCGTCTTGATATCGTTCTAACAGCACAGCAAATATCCAAGGTTCACGTTTTGAACGAGTTAAAATTTCCTCATCAGACAAGTTTCTGGTGCGATCAGTAGTAGTAAAGCCAAGCATATGCTATATTTTGCTCGTTATAACCAATAAACACAAGTAAAGGTTACACACTATATGGCCGTATTATCCTACAATGAAATTTTAACCAAGAAAGTAATCGTTTTTGACAACGAGCCATTTTTGGTACTATCTCACCATGTCTTTCGCAAACAACAGCGAAAGCCAGTGAATGTTACTAAACTGAAGAGTTTGATATCTGGCCGAGTGGTTGAAAATACTTTCCATGTCAACGAAACCACTGAAGAAGCAGATATTGAAAAACAAAACATTACTTTTATCTATAAAAACGCCGACAAAGGTGAGTACTGGTTTCATACAACAGGAAAACCAGGTGAACGTTTCCTACTGTCTTCTGAACTAGTCGGAGAAGAAGGAAAATTTCTTAAAGATGGCAGTGATGTTGAAGCTTTGCTCTATGAAGAAAAAGTAATCGGTATTGATATTCCAATCAAAGTTGAGCTAAAAGTTACTGAGGCTATGGAGGCTGTTAAAGGCAACACCTCCTCCGGAGCACAGAAAGAAGTAACCCTAGAAACAGGAGCATTCATAATGGTGCCGATGTTTATAAATGAAGGCGACGTTATTTCAATAAACACTTCCAGCAGCTCTTACTCCGAACGAGTCGAGAAAGCTTAATTGTTTTGAGGCGAAACAAAGCCGCGATATCAATCGCGGCTTTGTTTGATAAAAAAGAGTTTACTCAAGGGTGTCCTCCTCTAAATTTTCTCAGCGAAAGCTCATCGCTAAGAGTGAGCCCCTCTCTCCCTTCTTTGAGGCAGAGCTCAAGATCAGTTTCAGCGAAATATTTCGCAAGCTCACAGTCCCTTGTGACAAGGGACTCACAGATGCGAAAAAAAAGCAATTTAAACATTTTAATTCCCTCTCTTTCTGTTCAAAATTAAGTATACCTAGTAAATAAATAAATGAAAAGCCCTGCGGCTCCGCCGCAGGGCTTTTCATTTATACGTCCTCTCAAGCAAAATGTTGAGAATCTTACTAACTAGTAAGAAACGTAAGGCATTAAAGCCATAAATCGTGCTCGCTTAGTAGCTCGAGCAAAATCTCGTTGTTCTTTTGCAGCAAAACCAGTTCGCTTACGACTCATCATACGAGCGTGTGGATTCACATTATTATGCAAGGTTGTGATGTCCTTGTAGTCAATGTGACTTATTTGCATCTTTTCGTTTTTTTCTTCTGACATAAAGCTTTGTTTATATGTTTGAGTTAGTGTTCTAAGAATTTTTAGCAGAGAAAAGCTAAAAGTTCAGAACTAAATTCGGAATATAGGATGAATAATTCTAGCGGATCGGCTCCTAAAATATAGTCGCTACGCTTCTTATTTTAGGGCCTAAAACGGGATGTCTTCAGGGTTGATTTCCTCTTCAGGATAATCAGGTGCCTTTGGTTGCTCACTACTAGTATCGCCAGTAGAAGCTGCTGCTGGAGCCCCAGAACTATCTCCTCCTCCCGGTCGTGGACCAAACTGTACACGATCTGCTACGACCTCGGTTCGATACTGTTTAACACCGCCGTCACCATCCCAACTTCTGGTTTGTATTCTTCCTTCGATATAAGCACTACTGCCCTTTTTCAAATACTTAGCACTAGTTTCTGCTTGTCGACCAAATACAACGATATTGTGATAATCAGTCTGTTCTTGTTTCTTGCCATCACGGTCATTAAACACTCGGTTAGTTGCCAATGAAAATGAACAGATATTAGTACCACTTGGTAGTGTTTTTAATTCAGGATCTCTTGTTAGATTCCCGTAGATCATAGCTTTGTTAATGTACATAGATAGAATGTTTGGTTAGTAGCTTGTAACGATTTACTTGATTATACCTCTTTTTCCTCTAATGCTTTATCAAGTTCCTTTTCGCTAACATCTTCTTTTTCTTTAGTAACCTCCTCAGCAGCTTTCTCTTCTGCTTTTGGCTCTGGCTTTGAATCAACTTCTACATCAACCACTTTCTTCTCCTGATCCTCCAACGCTTCATGGAAACGGAAAGGACTTTCCTCTTCTACTCGAGTAAGTCGGATTATGATGTGTCGTAGGATTTGCTTGTTACCTTCTATAACTTCAACCAATTCGTCGATTTTAGAAGCTTCTACTCGGAAACGAGTCCAACCAAAGTAGGCACTACGGAATTTACGATTCTTACCTTCGAGGTGTTTTACAATCTCGTAAGCAAGATCAAATCGTTCTGGAGATTCTTCATCGAAGATCTCAGCTCCAGTTTTAGTAATAGCTGTTTTGATACCATCAAAAACAGTAGGAACTTCCCCTTCAGCAACCGTTGGAAGTATGTGGAAAGCTAGTTCGTAGGCAAAACGATCATCGTTTAACACCTCTTCGCTAGCTTCGGCTGCTGGCATTTTTTCTTCTGACATTGAATTATTGTCATTACCTAATAATGGTGGCGTCACAGTACCACGCTTTTAGTCATTTTTCAATACGGCCATGTATCATGATACAATCATCAATACATGAAAAAAGATAAAGTATTCTATTTAAAAATTGCCCTGTTCTTCCTCGTTCTTTTACTCCTAGGACTAGGCACAGCTTCGTACATGGTAAAAACTCAACTTGATGAAAAATACGTTGCTTTGGCAACTGAGTATAGCGAGTACAAAGCTAGTACCACTGCTACATTAGAAGTAAAAGAATCTACCATTAATGAACTAGCCAGCAATCTAGACCTTACCCAAGAAGAACTGCAAGACCGTGAAGAAAAACTTAGAGACGAAAAAGAACGAAATGATGCTTTTGAAGACCAGGTTGAAGATTTAGCTAGTTCTGTTGGTGATTTAGATAAGCTGGTAAATACTGATAAAGAACTCCTGCAGAAATACTCTAAAGTCTACTTTCTTAATGAACATTACACACCGGAAGGACTGAAACAAATTGATGACGAATGGAAATACACAGAAGACAAAGATTTAGAATTGCACAGTAAAGTCATGCCATTCTTTGAGGACATGGTTGAAGATGCCAAAGACGACGACGTTGACCTATGGGTTGTCTCAGCCTTTCGTTCTTTTGGACAACAAGCTTCTCTTAAAGGAGCCTATGTAACCACCTATGGTTCAGGAGCAAACATCTTCTCAGCCGATCAAGGCTACTCCGAACACCAACTCGGCACCACTATCGACTTTACAACCAGTGGTATAGGTGGCGGACTCAGTAGTTTTGGAAATACAGAAGCATATGAATGGCTAACTGAAAATGCACACAAATACGGTTTCGTTCTCTCCTACCCTGAAGATAATGCATATTATGAATATGAACCATGGCACTGGCGCTTCGTTGGTGTAGACTTGGCCAAAGCTTTAAACAAAGATGACGCTCACTTCTATGACTGGGAGCAAAGAAAAATTGATTCCTATCTCATCTCTGTTTTTGACTAGCTAAAGACGATAAGTTGACTTTGTCACCCAACACTTGTATAAAGTGCGTTGCGTTTCAGAAAAAAATAGGAAGGATTAAAAATGCCGTTAGATGACAGGACAATGAGGTTTGATAACCTCCTCGCAAAAGCTCGCGCTGGTAAAACACCTTTACGTGAGCTCTACACTGAAACAAGGGAGCTCCTCAAAGAAAGCGAAGAAAAAAGACTTGAGATGCTGGACTGCGCACTCAACAGTCGCCCCTCTATACTTTTGGGTTTGGTCGATACAGGTTATCGACTAGCCTTCAAAAACGAAAAGATGGAACAAACCCATATTGGACCAGCAGAATGCGTCCAGTTCGTTGCGGCCGTAATAATAAGAGAAGGCATATCAGTGGAGAAAAAATTTACGCTCCACACTTACCATTATGATCAAATAAAAAAGGTCCTGCAGGAAACCGGCGGCTCAGAAATTTTGAAAGCCACCCGCTACATACTAGCGGAGTGGAGACTTGAAATAGTCGCAGATAAAAGCAAAATCATTTTAGAAATTTTACGTGAAGGGGAAAAACATAGTGATCCCTTCATTGCAAAAAAAGCACGGGAATTTCTATTGTTTCACGGCCAGTAGCCAACAACAAAACCGGGGCGTTCCACGCCCCGGTTTTTTAAATGTTAATGCCGTACAACTTCCTCGCATTTTCCATCAACTGTAATCTCACTTCTTCTTCATCAAGGCTTTTGATTTCTGCAATTTTTTTATAAACCCCCTTAACCATCACAGGTTCACAGCGTTGTCCGCGATAAGGCACTGGAGCAACATATGGGCAATCAGTCTCGCCATGAATCATATCCAAAGGTGCATTTCTCACCACTTCTTCGTAGTCTTTAGCAAAAGTAATAACACCTGTAAAAGAAATAGTAAATCCAAGTTCAATAAAACGCTTTGCTTGTTCCCAAGTACCGGCATAAAAATGAATATTCCCAGTCACTTTAGCGTGTTTTTCCAAAATTTCACAAACATCATCATATATATTTCCTACTCCAGCCTCAGCTTTGGCACTTTCTGAATTACCCTTAGCATCACGAGTGTGTATCATCAAAGGCAAACCGAGCTCATTTGCCAATTCTATTTGTTCTATAAATGCTTTCTCCTGTATTTCTTTTGTATCACTTTCTAAACGATAATAATCTAGGCCACACTCACCAAGAGCTACCACTTTCTCACTCTTACATAACTCCCCATAAGCTTCTTTATCAAATACTTCACCTCGGCTGGTAAATGCTTTCATGTTTTCACCCAATTCCTTCTCATCATGATAGCTCGTACTAGTATGCACAGGATGCAAACCCACTATGGCATAAACACCATCTTCGTATTTTTCCGCAATCTCAACCGCTCTTTTACTAGTATCCAGCTGAGTACCAACATTAATCATTGCCACTCCTTCAGACCTGGCATTCAGAATCACCGCTTCATAATCATCCTTAAAGGCATTTATGTTCACATGAGCATGCGTATCTATGTATTTATAGTCCATATCTACTTTTTAACTTGTATGAGGACATTCTTAATAACATTTTCTATAGAAGTATCAGTATTAACTGAAACAGCACCCATGTTAAGCATTTCTTGTTCAAATTTTTTATACCATCCCAAAATTACTTTTTGAGCAGTGACATCTTTTCCAAAATCATTGTCATCTCGCTGTTGAATACGCTTAATAAATACATCTTGTGGGCACTGCAAAAGAATAACTTCATCAAATAAATGAAGAAATTCATCTTGATTTGAAACCAAACCAAGAACAATCACACCACTCTCACCCATAAGTTCTTTAAGTTTATCTACATTACAAATCCACTCATGTTCTTTGATAAATTTCTCATCTAATTTGCCACCATAGTCAATGAATTTTTTTGTTTTTTTGCTCCTCCAAGCACACAAACTTGGAATATCCTCGATACTAACTACCTTAAAAGAATAATCTTTTAACTGTCTGGCAATGGTTGACTTACCGGTACCGGAAATACCTGTTATATAAATTTTCTTACTATTTTCCATACCTTTGTATCCACCATTTTTTAACAAACGGGAGTGATAGTGTTGAAAGTAGATACCCACCAGTTGGGACAAAAGCACTTAAAAAAGGCTCGTCAACGCCAATACGCATCATAAAAAGTGCAGCTACTAGGTAGGTAATACTTGCAATAAAAGCCCTCCTAACCTTGCTTGTCTCCCAAGCCTTATCTTCTTCTACACGACTATTTCTTTTATGTATTTCCTCAATACTTTGCATATTCACAATTAAATTTTATTATTTCTTCCAATCTTTAATAATAAGTGATTTACCCTCAAGGGTGATATCGAGCTTTTGCCTTTCTCTCCAACCCAAATGTCGGACAAATTCAATTGGCAGTGTGACACTGTAACTAGTACCGGCTACTTTATTTAGTTTGCGGGTTCTTTTATCCCCTACTACTCTTTTAGTCATAGAAAAAGTATACCATCAACTCTAAATCTACGTAGGAGCCTACGTAGATTCCTACGTAGGCGAATTAATAAATAGTTTAAAACATAACTAACTGCATAAACTCTTTGCTGTCAAAAATAAAACTTCACATTATTCATAACAACTTTCTATAGTCCAATCGATTGGACTATAGACGCAACCTCCTATGCTAGTATAAATAAATGGTTAGACTTAACAGAAACACCCTTGAAGATAAACAATTAGAAAAACTCTTCTTGCAACTAGCAGCATCTATCTCTCCCACCGACCCAAAACGGGGCGGAAATATTCTTTCTGAACTACTTGGTCCAGAGGAGAAAATAATGATGGCTAAACGTTTATCTGCCGTAGTATTGCTAAACGAAGGTACTTCTATGTACAAAATAAGTAACATACTAAAGATCAGCAAAAGCACCGTCGAAAGCACAAACCGTAAGTTAAAATGTGGACACTACAAAGTCACTCTTGAAACCGTTTCTAAAACTAAAAAAGACTACTTCAAATTCTTGAAAACTTTAGACATTATTCTACATCTAGGAGGTAGACTACCCCACTACCACGGCCCAGACCGTTATAAAGGCTTAAAGTAAATACTCTATAGTCCAATCGATTGGACTATAGAGTATTTATACACTACATATTTTTATATTCTATATACAAGATATTTTCTTGGATTAATTTCCAAACTTTCAAAAATACTACTGTACTCCCAAATATTCTTCCGCAGTCTTTTTATTAATCCATTGTCCCCCAGAACCTTTTAAGGCTGTAAAAGAATGTTGTTTTGTATATGATTCAACAGCAAAGGAAACTCGACAAATCCTGCATCCATATTTAAATGTCCCCCGTGAGGAACGATAATTGGTTTGATGTTTAACAACAAGCCAAGCTCCTCTGCTTTTCCTACCGGAACATAAGGATCGTCACTTCCGTGAAGAATAACAAATTCTCCAGATGCTTCGCGTATCTTTTTAAAATCAAATTCTCTATTTGAAATAGTCTCATTTACTGCGTCAAATTTTTTATCTCCAAGTAATCCGAGAAATCCTGAAACTAAGATAGATTTTTTAATTGGCTTGTTTAATTTTTCTAAAACTCCCAATATAAATGCCGGGCCGATACTATGTCCAACAAGAATAGTTTCTTCATCGAACATAGGTAGGTGGGGTTCAATTACTTTCATCCAATTATCATAATTCTGTTCATCACCAGATGGAAAAGTTGGGACAGTAACAACATAGCCTACTTCTTCACATTGTGCCTTCAGCCATGGAATCCAGTTTTCTTGTGGATTTCCAAATGAGCCATGGACAATAAAAATATTTTTCATACTAATTATCTAAACGTGCAAATAGGTTTTCAGGTTTTTTGTTTGCAAGGACTGCTTCTTTAATGACTACATTAGCTTCTGGCATTATTGGGTACAGCATCCTGCCCACGATATATAAATCGTTTAATAATTCCTTGATAATCTTCAAAGCTGCTTCTTTGTCTGTCTTAACCAATTTAAACGGTTCAGTTTCCGCAATTTTTTCGTCCATCTCTCCTATTTTTTTCCACACCAAGTCGCAAGCATCTTGAAAATCAAAACTATCTAAAGCTTTCAGATAATATTCATTAAAAGTTCCAACTTCCGGTTTTGGAATTGGTTCATCTAGGTGAGTTTCTGCCATTTTCATTATGCGTGCAGTGAGATTGCCAAGACCATTGACCAACCCAGCTGTGTACCATTCATCTAGCTTCTCCCAAGTAACATCTGAATCATCAAACGGATGAACGTGTCGAAGTAGTAGATATCGAGTGGCATCGGTTCCGTATCGCTCTACTAATTCGTAAGGACTGATTACGTTACCTAGAGATTTACTCATTTTCTGTCCACCACTGTTTATAAAGCCATGATAGAAAACTTGGTCAGTTGCTTTGATATTGGCGCTCTTTAGCATTGCCTGCCACATAATGCTCTGGAATCGAACCTGGTCTTTACCAGCCAACTGCAAAGTCTCACCACCTTCCCAGAACTTTTTGAAGCTTCCATTGCTGTCCTCTGGCCAACCAAGAGTAGAAATATAATTGGTTAGAGCATCAAACCAAACGTACATCACTTGCGAATCATCGTCTGGTACTGGAATACCCCAATCAAGCCTTTCTTTTTCTCTTGAAATACTAAAATCTTCTAATCCGTTTTCAACAAACTTAAGTGCCTCCTTTCTTCTCCATTCAGGTACTATCACTGCCTCTTTAGATAAATATTCTTCTAGATACTCCTGATAGTTTGATAGCTTGAAAAAGTAATTTTCTTCTTCAATTTCTTCTGGCTCAACATGATGATCAGGACATTTCCCTTCTACTAAGTCCGACTCAACCTTGAAAGATTCACAACCAACACAATATAAGCCTTTATATTTCTTTTTATAAACGTCACCTGCCTCAGAGCACAACTTCCAAATATGTTGAGCAGCCAACTTATGGTGTTCGTCCGTAGTACGAACAAAGTTATCATAAGAAAGGTTAAGGGCAGATTTTAACTTATTGAATTCGCTTGCATAATGGTCGACATAAGTTTGCCTATCTTCCCCTTTCTCATCCGCTTTTCTAGATATTTTTTGGCCATGCTCATCAGTTCCAGTATTAAAAAACACATCGTTCCCCAGTAGGCGCCAGTACCTAGCTAACGCATCAGCTTGGATTATTTCCAAAGCAAAACCAATATGTGGATTATCATTCACATAAGGCAAAGTGGTTGTTATATATCTGGGAATTTTCTCGTTCATATTTAAACTAATGTATCACAGGTTAGAGATAAAAAAAGTTCGGCTTTACGCCGAACTTTTTACCAAGCAAAACATCAAACTAGAGTGCGAATCAATCTTAATTGTTCTTTTTTTTCCCTATCTGAATCATACCAGCGGAAGAGGCCCGCCAAAGAACTGCCGCAACCAGTTCTATCGTAATACACACGCCTATTGGCATATGCATAGTAGAGAATTTTTCGCACAAAATTGCTCGACCCTTTCCCTCCAAACATAAAGAAGTTTATGTCCTCCATGTTAATCCCGAATAGCTGATTTATGAGATACTCTTCATCCTTTTTATGCTTTGAGAGCCAGTTGTCCAAGTCTTCACCTGGACAATCAATGACAAAAGGTCTGGACTGCAGAATGTTCACCACATCCACTTCCATGTTTCTGATGTCCGTTTGCCTTAAAGTATCATAAACTCCACTGGGTGGAGTGTAGACAATAAGTGTGTTTATTTGAGATTTCGGATCTGACTTATACACTTTTATATCCTCCCTAGTTAAGGCTTCTGTGTCTGACTATAACTCTACCTTAGAAAATCAGCAAGCTCTTCGATTTTGACTCTAGTCTGCTCTCCAGTATCGCGGTCTCGCACCGTAACTGTGTCTTTAAGGCTCGCATCTTCTTCACCCAGGGTTTCAAAATCGATAACGATACAATGCGGGGTACCAATTTCATCTTGCCGCCGATATCGTTTACCAACATTTCCATTGTCATCCCAAGCAACGTTGCCAAAATCTTTCTTAAGGATAGTGAAAACTTCGCGCGCTCTCTCAACAAGTTCAGGCTTATTTTTAAGTAGTGGAGACACGGCTACTCTGTATGGAGCTAAGTGTTTTGGCAATTTAAGATATGTACGCACTTCTCCGTTCATCTCATCTTCTGTATACGCTTCACAAAGTATTGCTGTAAATGCTCGGCCAACTCCAAAGGAAGGTTCCAGCACATGAGGAACAAACCTACTTCCATCTGGCTCTATATATTCCATCTTTGTACCACTATGTTCTTGGTGATTTTTTAGGTCATGGTCTGTTCGGTAGGCAAAACCAGCCAACTCATCAAAACCCTTGCCTGGGTAGTTGTATTCAAAATCAATTGTACGTTTTGAGTAATGAGCCAAATCATTTTCTGGCACTTCAAATTCACGAACATTTTTATCTGAAAGACCAATGTGCTGATTCCATTTCACAATAGCTTGTCTGAGTAGTTCAAACTGCTCCTCCCAATTTTCTTCTTTTATAAAATACTCAATTTCCATTTGTTCAAACTCTCGTACTCGAAAAAGAAATTCCCGTGGTGCAATTTCATTACGAAAAGCTTTTCCTATCTGAGCTATACCAAATGGCAACTTTGGACTCATTGAATCAAGTACATTCTTGAAATTCACAAAAATACCTTGAGCAGTTTCTGGTCGCAAGTAAGATTTAATATTCTCTTGTGCACCAACAGAAGTACTAAACATGAGATTAAACTGACGAGCCTTAGAGAGAGGATTTCCTTTTGGACTCAGTAAACCTTTTTTTATAATCAAAGCGTCTATCTCTTCTAAGGTTAATCCGTCAGCTTCAATACCCTCATCTTTTAATAGATGATCTGCACGAAACCTTTCACCTGTTTTTGTATCCTCTACAAGTGGGTCCGAAAAACCTGCACCAGTGTGACCACTTGCTTCCCAGACTTTTTCATTCATTAAGATGGCAGAATCGAGGCCGTACATATCTTCTCGGTCATCAACGAACATCTTCCACCACTCACGCTTTATATTATTATTAAGAGCAACGCCCAATGGACCCATATCCCAAGTACCTGCCAATCCACCATAAATCTCACTACCTTGAAACACGAAGCCGCGGCGTTTGCATAGGGAGGTGATTTTTTCCATTTTGTTTGAATTTGTTTCTTTCATGGTTTATATATCATATCTGCATCTAGCAATTTGCGCTAGGAATTGCGCAAATTGCAATGTAACACCACAGGAGTATTTCCATTTTTATAGTTACATACGCTCATTAAAAATTGGTCATTCAGAATAATCGCCTTGCTTATTTCTTCATTTTATTTTCTTATTGTTGTACTACTCCATTACTATCTCCATACCCACTCTCAGTAGACATCTCTGTTAGCACTGCTGAATAAGTAGAACTAATAGTCTCGCCTGTGTAAAGATCGGTAGCTCTCATGCTTTGCGTATCCATTAGTACAGGTGTACTACCAATTTGTGAACCACTTGGCAATATGGACACCCCAAAGGAAACTGTTGCTGTACCATTAGCTTCTATACCGCCCGCTTCCCACTCTATCCTTCGACTAGAAGAATCATAGGTCACACTACCATCTCCAGTAACCTTATCCAGCCAAGTTACGTAGGTCGGTAAAATTGCTGCTACCTTAGCATCACCAATGGCGTTATTTTCATTAATAATCTGCATGGAAAGAGTGTATGTGGTTTCCTGCCCTACCTCCGGCGGGACCGGGCCAAGATCAGCAAAAATTCCGTTGTTGTGACCAACTTCACTTAGCATACTAGCGCTGCTTCGTATTTTTATATTGGTACTAAGAGAGTCAGTAAGAACTTCCTGTACCCTATCTGGTGCATCTCTACGAGCACTAAAAGAAGCGTTGATATTTAGCTCTGCATTTTGCATATTCCTTATTTCAGGATTTACAGAAAAAGAGAGTTTCTCGCTCTCGCCTGGTTCTAAACGAGACAAACTAGGAAACGAACTAACATCCCAAGTCACTGTGTTGGTATTAGAATCATAAAAACCACTGTTTGAACCGACACCGGTATATAGCAAAGCACTACCACTTAATTTGGCAGTTACTATTCCGTTATAAATAGTTTGATCAAGGTTGTTTCTAATATTAATAACTACGTTTTGTGAACTACCATTATTCACTGAAACATTTCCAGAACTATTCTGACCAACCGCAATACTACCAGCGATAAACGGCGACTCTATTTGATAATCCAAGCTGGCAGTAGTAAAAGTAGAGCTGAGATTAAATTCATCGCGATCGCTAGGAGTACCTAAAGATGCATTTATGACTTGTGACTGCGGTTGGTCAGCCAAAGCCACTCCGGTAATGGTAATGGTTATTATTTCTTCGGGTTTCAAAGACTCGATAAGCCAAGCATTTCTACCAGAAGTAGGTTGAGGGACTGCATCTATATAGTCAAAACCACTTGGATACTCAACTCTAAGTAAAAGGTTTTTTAGTTCAGTGGAGGCGTTGGAAATAATTCTTACCTCAACCTCGTTCTCTTGGCCAGAAGCCAAGGTCTTGAGGGAATTAAGACTCATTACCACTGGTGACGAGCTTATTTTAAACCGTAGACCCTCTGCCTGCTTAAAGAAGGTGGAGTTAGAACCACTAACACGATACTCAACTGACGCGTTAATAGTGAGTTCTTCATTTTCTTCTCCGTAAACCCGAACTTTGAGAGGAATATTAACTGTCTCACCTGATTCTATTTTTTCCAGCGGCAAGCGTTCAACAAATAATTCTTTCTCATTCCCCTCCTCATCTACGGCTCTAGTTCCACGCGGATAATCAATAACCAACGTGGCGGATTCTATTGGCACAGTATTGTCATTAACAATACCAATTTGTAAATTCATTATATCTCCACCAGACACTGTGAATGGGCCGTTGATACTGATGTTTATGTTATCACCAGAGATAGTATTACCTCCAAAAACTATAAACAAACTTGAGAGTACCACTGCGCCCACAAACACTGCCAAAGATACCAGAATTATATTTAGTCTAAATGACTGTCTTTTATTTTTTGGCATAGTAGCTGTATTTTTACCACCAGCGGACATAGCCGAATAACTGGTGGATGGTTTGGTAACTTTTGGCCCTGGAGTAATTTGTTCAGACTTCACTTCTTTAACATTATCTTGAACTGACCAATTTTCAGACACTTTAAGTTTGTCTTTTGCGTTGGACGAATTGATAGGTGTGTCTTTACTTATTTTGTCACGCATCTGACTACCACGTTCATATAAACGCTGTCTTAATGCTCGCAACCGTTCTGGGTCTTTTTCACCACGCATGTACGATGATTATAGCATTATCGAGTAAAGCGAAACTACAGATGACTGGAAATTACTGCATTCTTCACTGCTTCTGCTTCTTTAAGCGACAACTCTTTCACTTCTCTATCCCACACATTATTCTCTACCAAAGATTCTGCTAAGTCGTCTTTGGCAATATACCCCAACTGATATAAGAGCCTGTACATGTACAAATCTTGAAAAAGCAACGCTTTTCCTTTCTCAGCTGATACTATTTTTCCCAAAGCTATTTTTGTATCTTCATAAACTGATACGGCAGACTCTTCTCCATGAATAAACTGGCGAAGCAATTTAACCACAGCTACTACCCCACCCCTGCCTTCTCGGCTGACTGCTTCTTTGTAGTAATTTCTAACTGAAGTGACACTACCTATACGCCAACCACTTTTTCCTTTCACCAAAGATACTCTGATTAGTGAAAAATCCTGAAGGGCAAAACGCTGCCTTGAACGTTCCTCTCGCACACTCCTAGCAGCTGCCCAAAGCATTCCATCTTTATAAGTAAAAAGAAGAAATGATTTATCGGAAGTATTATTTACTCGTGAGCCGCACACTATTGCTTCTGTGGTGTAAGTCTTATAAGACATAAGGATTCACTTCCCACGATGCCGACAAGTCTGACTTGTCGGCATCGTGGGAAAGATTATTTTTTCAATTCAACTGCGAAAGTATGCTCGCCGGTTTTTATTTCGTCCCCTTTATTTTCGCTGAACTCAAGATTGGTTGCACCAACAGTTTTAGTAATCTGTTCCTTAAAATTATCAATCAGCCGTTGGCCTGATTCTTCGGTTGAAATAAGTAATTCTATTTTATCACTCGCTTCTAGCCCTGACTTCTTCCTCATTTCTTGAATAGCACGTATCAACTCCCGCACTTCACCTTCAGATTTTAGCTCTGATGTTAATTCCACATCAAGTTTTATCCTTTCATTTAAGCCTTGGTCAAACTTTACCTCTTTAACATTTATTTCTTCAGCTATTACTTCCGCATATTCTGGCTCCAGTTCTATGTTGGTGTACAGAGCCGCCAATGGTTGACGCACTTTGATATTAGCTTTGGCCCGAGCTTCTAGTGCAAGACTTACAAACTCGCGAACTACACTCATCTCGCCCAACACCACAGGGTCCGGATCCGCTTCTTCAGGCCAAGCAGCTAGGTGTACGCTTTCTGCCTCCCCCTCTTCTCTTACCTGCTGCCATAGATAGTCAGAATAGAAAGGCATAACTGGCGCCATTACCTTAGATAGACTTTGCATTACATACCGCAAAGTAGAAAGAGCCGCCTGTTTATCAGACTCATCATCTCCTTTTAGTCGGTCGCGTGAGCGACGCAAATACCAAACAGATATATCATCTATAAAATCTGTGATCGGACGAGTTGCCTTATCCAACTCATAATTTTTGTAACCTGATGTTACTTCAACGATTAATTCGTTTAATCTTGCGACTATCCAACGGTCGAGAATATTTTTAGATTCTGATCCAGCTTTCTCGTTGCCCGCATATTGCTGATACATCAAAAGTACATTATGTAAGCGGCCAATGTTTTTGCGCTGCAGTTCCCCTACTTCTTTGTCAGAAAAACTAAGGTCTTCTCCACGAATGATTGAGGAGGAAAGAAGATAAAAGCGCATAGAATCAGCTCCCACCTGATTAGCCAAGTCCATCGGCGCAGAATAATTTTGCAGCTTCTTACTTAATTTCTTTCCATCTTCCGCCATTATCATGCCGTTTACAATCACGTTTTGATAGGGACTCTTACCAAACAAAGCAGTTCCCAACACAAGCAACGAATAAAACCAACCTCGAGTTTGGTCAACTCCTTCAGCAATAAAGTTAGCTGGGTAATATTTATTCTCAAATTCTTTTTTATTTTCAAAAGGATAATGAAGCTGACCATATGGCATAGCTCCACTTTCAAACCAGCAGTCAAACACATCTTTTACTCGCTCCAACTTAGTGCCACCATCATATAGTTCTATCTCGTCGATATAAGGACGGTGGTAATCTAATTCGTAGTTGTCATTATGAGGATATGGTGTGAAAGGTAATTCTAGAATTTCTGCATTTTTAAACCAGCCATCTTTTTCTCTCAACTCGACAGCTTTTTTCACATCAAGACCTTCTGCTGCACAACGCAGTGCAAATGTAGAACTAGCGTGTCCTACGATCAAAATGTTTTTATCTTTATAATTCTTTTCTAATTCGTAGAGAAACTCTCCAGCTCGAATCTGCACATCTCTACGATTTTCAGAACCTTCAATCTTCTTTGTAAACTGCTCAGTAAAATCAGAGTACTGCTCACGATGCACAGACCACGACTGACCCTGCAAAGCATCTCCAGCCTGCAGCTCCATAACTCTGTTATCATTGATGACATTTTTAGAGTCGATACCGAGCTCCTTGGCAACCAACTCAGCGGTTTGCTTAGTTCTCTCAAAACCAGAATAGATAATTAAATCTATGTTTTTACTAGACAATTCTTTGGCAGCGTCAATTGCTTGCTTTACACCCACTTCTGTTAACGGCATCTTGGTTGAAATATTAGTACTTATCTCGCCAGTCAAATTGCTTGTTGCTTCAGCATGTCGCATTATTGTGTATTTGTTTCCACTTTTTGGCACAAACTCTTGCAACTCCTTAAGCGAACCAATTATTTTATAATCACCATTTACCGGATTTTTCCAGACAGGTAGAGGTGCGCCCCAATACCTCTGACGACTAACCGCCCAGTCGCGTGCTCCTTCCAACCATTTACCAAAACGATTTTTCCCAACATGTTCTGGCACCCAATGCACTCCAGCATTTTCTTTAACCAACTTATCTTTTATTTGAGTTACTTCCACAAACCATGAAGTAGTCGCGTAATTTAGCAACGGAGTATCACAACGCCAACAATGCGGATAGCTGTGGGTAATATTTTCCTTCTTAAACAGTTTTCCATTTTCTTTTAACTTCTTAACAATTTCAATATCAGCATCAAGATGCATCACTCCAGCAGCGTCATCATCTTTTGGCTTAACTAATTGTCCAGCAAAATCAGTCACAAAATCCATAAAGCGACCGTCTGGAGAAACATGATGAAGAATCGGAATTCCTTTATCCTTAGCTAACTCCATATCTTCTTCCCCATAAGCTGGTGCTAAATGAACAGCCCCTGTTCCCTCACCTTCCATCTCAACATAATCAGCGTGGTAAATTTTCCATGCATTATTTTTATTTTCAAAATCTCTGTCTTTGAAAAAAGTAAATGGAGGTTCATAACTTTTTCCAACCAAAGTACCGCCTTTAAATTCCTCAACTACTTCATAATCATCTGTACCAAGTTGTTCCAAGCGAGCCTTAGAAAGAATCACAAAATCCTCGCCTTCCTCAGTCTTAACTTTAACTTTCACATAATCACCATCTTCGTGCACTGCTGCGGCCATATTACCGGGCATAGTCCATGGTGTCGTTGTCCAGACCAGCAAACTAGTATCTGTAATATTCCCAACCTCATCCAAAAGCGGTAACTTAACAGTTACCGCAATGTCTTTAATATCCTGATAACCTTGATTGACTTCAAAGTTTGAAAGAGTAGTTCCACAACGCGGACAGAGATGCATACTCTTAAAACCTTCATAAACAAGACCTTTTTCATCAAGAGTTTTGAAAACTGACCATACACTTTCGGTATATGAGCTATCCATAGTTTTGTAATCGTCTTCCATATCTGCAAAACGACCCATCCTTGGAATAATTCGTTTCCAATCAGAGGCATACTCCATAACCGTTCCCCGAGCAGCTTCGTTGAAATTCTTTACCCCATATTCTTCAATGTCTCTCTTTGTAGCCAGGCCAAGTTTCTTTTCTATCAAATTTTCTAGTGGCAAACCATGGCAGTCCCACCCCCATTTACGACGCACTCGATAGCCATTCATTGTCCAAAAGCGCGGTACCGCATCCTTAATAGTACTGGCCAAAATATGACCATAGTGTGGCAAACCAGTGGCAAAGGGTGGCCCGTCATAAAAAACAAAATCACCGACTGGCTCTTGGCCCGCTGGTGCTTCTAAACTTTTATTAAAAATATTATGCTCGTTCCAAAAGGCCAGCATTTCCTCTTCCCGCTTTGCTACTTCACTAACCGCAAAATCACTACCACCGTCTCGCGCATCGTCATTAGTTGTTTTAACTTTATTTTTTTCCATATGGCTATGTATATCAGACATAATAATAAGAGTGTGTATCAGACACTCATTGGCCATATTATCATCAATCGCTATTTTTAAAAGGTTTTTCTTTTTTTTATATTATTAAACCACGGCAAGAATTTGCCGTGGTTGTTAGTCGAAAGACTCACCTTTTGAAGAGATGGCCTCAAAATAATTATACAAAGGAATTCGTCGGCCTTTTATAAAGTATGGTTTGGGTGGTACTGAGTTGCTTAAAGGTTTTTTATGAACAACTGGGACAGGAGTTCTTCTGACTCTATACCAAGTCCTCGTTCTCCCACTAGGAAACCTCGCAACTACTTTATCCCAGTCTTTTTTATAAAAAGACAGTTGATAGTATGTGAACGGGACGGAATGTATTTCAGTAATTTTCTCCTCTATATACAAGTAGAAAATTACTGACTTACTGTTTTTTGTCATGAACTTTCTCCCTTTTCTCCTGTATACAACCACCTTAAATCGAGAATAGTTTCAGTAAGACAAAAGCTACATCTTCTCTGGAGCTTCAATACCTAAAACCCATAAACCATTCTTAAGAGTCTGTCGAACGGAATCTGCCACAACTACCTTATATGGAGCAAACTCATCAGTAGCATCAGCTATTTTTTCATTGGCGTAGAAAGTATTAAATGCTCCAGCTAGCTTGGTGAGATAAACAGTTACCAAATGCGGTGACCGTTCTAAAAGAGCTTCTTCTACCACTTCTGGGAACTGATAAAGCCATTTCTCCACTTCATACGTTTCTTCCGGCAACTTAGAAATACCTGGCTCTACTCCTGCCGCTTTTGCCTTACCTAACACTGAACAAATTCTAGCGTGAGTGTATTGCAAATATGGACCTGAATCACCTTCAAAAGAAAGGGCCTTTTCTTTATCAAAAACTGAGTCCAGTCTGATATTACTCTTTAAAGTAGCGTACTTAATTGCTCCTATCGCTATTTGTTCAGCTATTTTTGAATCAAAACTCTTTCCACCTTCAGTCAGCTTTGCTTCTGCTGCGGCTGCGATATCGTTTATAAAATCAGCTGCGGAAATGACGTCTCCGGTGCGAGATGACATCTTCCCTGTTACTAACCTAACCATCCCATGACCAACATGTTCGGTCTTTTTAGTCAGCTTTGGGTAGACAAAACTCATAGCTTTCAATAACACCTTAAAGTACTCACTTATCTCGTTGGCTGTACATATGACCGAATGATCATATTCGCCAACAGCTTCTTCTTTGAGTTTCGCCAGAGCCAATTCCTTGGCCTCGTAGGTTGGCAAACCCTCTTTGTTAATAAACACTCTGGTATGCAAACCATACTTTTCACCCTCAAAAATACGAGCACCGTCACTTTCTGGAAAAATATCAGGGTTGGCCAAAACCAAATCCCTACCTCTTGGTCCAGCTTCACTCTCGAAGAAATAGTAATCAAACTTAGTGCCGACGATTTGGTAGATGGCTTCAAAGTAATCAAGAGAAACCTGCCTCCCTTCATCATAAAGTTCATTAATCGCCTGGTCGTTACGCTCATAGATGGCTTTGTTAATCTTTCTTATCTCCTCAGCTGCCACTTCATCTTCCTTGTATGCAATTGCACCTTTTGCATAGGCCGCTCCTAGTTCTTTAGCAGTAAAGTCACTACCGACAATAATACCCGCCTGTTTCATTCCCCAGATTGCATTAGCAACATGCATACCCACGTCACCTTGATAATTAACACGTTTTGTATCAGCACCTGAAAACATAAACAACCTTGCAATACTTTCACCTACAGCGTTGGTAAAAAGGTGTCCAATATGAAACTCTTTGAAGGGATTTGGATCTGTGTATTCCACTAATACTTTTTTATCTGCCCACAAATCGTTCTTACCCCATTCTTCACCATCTCTAGAAATACGAGCAACTTCACCAGCAAAAAAATCACGGTGAAGGTAAAAATTTAAAAACCCAGGACCAGCTACATCTATTTTAGAAATATATTCAATCTGACCATCTAACTTCTCTTTTAGACTCTCTGCTATCTCACGAGGATTCTTGCCAGCTTCTTTTGCTAAAACCATAGCGGCATTAGTTGCATAGTCACCGTGTGACATTTCTGTTGGATGTTCAATAACAAAATCGCTCGGTCCAAACCCAAGCTCCTTCAAAGCGTCTTCAATTGCTATTCTTAATACTGATTCCATTTGCCATACAATACAACAAGTCCCCGCCGGAGGCCACTCCGGCGGGGACATTATCAGTTCGGGTGGACTTGTATGAATCCTATCCCACTAGAAAGTGGGATGCTCGAACAAATCGAAGTATGCCAATTTGTTGAACAGTACCTGTACAAGTTTGAACTGATACGTGCCCACTGTCGTGAGCAAAAATACACTGCCGGACCAGCAGCATTAGTGACTGTATAAAATCCATAACTCAAATCATACAGATTCACAGCTGCTTCTGGACTACTGCAAACAGTGGTCCAAAGTATTACCTCCTTCACAAGAAGAGGTTTTCTATAAATTTTAGTACTACCGTTAGCATTTTCCGCTAGAAGAAATGCTAGAAAAAATATAAGAAACGCCTTCATTGACCTTCTCCCTTTCTCACCACATAGGGGCGCTCTTAAAAATGTACTACTTATTATGAATTTCGCAACCTATTCAATTCGAGTGATTAGTTCTTTAATTGACTGAGTAGAATCGACTTTAAAAGACTCTCTACCTAAAACCTGACCTCTTTCAGTTTCAACCACACATCGCCATTTTCCATCACGAGCATTTTCTATAAGTGTATATCCGCGATAACCATCACCGCGTCCGCCCGAAATCGGATAGTGCAAACGTGACTTATCTACCCACTTCCCAGCTTCTTCATCATAATATTGCCAGCGATGATATATGTCTGTAGATAAACGGGTTGGGGCAAAAACTTTAGCAAAGCAAAAAATACTGCCACCAGACTTGGTATGAAAAGTACTATCGGAATTATGCCAAAACTGCCACCACGCCCCTTTTTCATATTTGAGTTGGTAATCTCCATTATCAAAACGAACAACAGAATGATAAATACCCACATCCTTAAGAGATAACGGTATTGGTGGAATTATGTTTGTGAAATATAAAAAGTTTAGACTGACAAAGATACTTCCAATAGTGAACATGACCATCCTCATATGAATGGTCATAAAACGTGGAATAAGCAAAGAAAGTGCCTTCACAAAAATAGCCATAATTATCAGTGCCACCACGCCACTACCTACAAATACCAAAGAGCCCATCCAGCCAGTAAAGACTGGAATCACCAAAACAACATAAGAGAACAAAGCGACAAAGAAGGTTCCTAGATTAAAAACCAGTCGACTAGAACGATCTTTGATGGTTTCATTGAAATAAATCATGGCCATAATGACCAATAAGAAAAACCAGCTGTCTGTCCATGAGCCGCTGCGTCCGTAGAAGATGAGCATCCCAGACAAAAGACCCCCGAAGGCATACTGGGTAACTAAAGGGGCATAACGCCGCAGCGGCACACACCACTTCTCAGGAAATTTCTCCGCAATAGCAGCGTATAACACCAACATACTACCCATCGCTAGGATTACTTGAGTTAGAAGGATGACATTATCTAATACCTGATCTACACGGTTTAGAGTTAAATTATCTACAATAAACCCGAAAACAAAGGCGATCGTCAGCCAGTGTCTTTTTACACGAGCCAAGGTTTTGGAATTATTTCTTCGGAGGGTTTCAAACATCACTTTCATTATAACTTAAAGCGCAAAAAAGACGTGGCCCGTAGGCCATCGTCTTTCAACTTTGGGCAAAATATTTTATTTATTACCCTTATCGTTTTTGATTGGTATTTTTTTACAATTTCCCACCAGGATGGTTTTTTCTGTTAAACAGTAATCACACCTGGTTTTACAAGAACAATTCCAGTCCTTATCTTTTTGTTCTACCATATTTACCCCTTCCTCCCGACTACACAAAATTGTCGGGGATTGGGAAGGAGTTGCAGATGGCCTCTAATTCAATCTTAAGAGTACTCTTCTTGCTGGCGTCATCCTTATTTTTCAGAGCGTCAATCATAATTTCGGCAATACGTGCAGCTTCGGTCTCACCCATCTTGCGAGTAGTCATGGCTGGTGTGCCAAAGCGAATTCCAGAAGGATCCATTGGACTGCGCGGATCATCAGCAATCATATTTTTATTAAGAGTAATTCCCACCTCGTCCAAAACCTCCTCTGCCTCTTTACCAGTTACACCAAGAGAACCGAAAACATCTGCCAACAACAGGTGGTTGTCAGTACCTCCACACAGCAATCTTATATCAGCTGCCTTAAATACTTTTTCCATTGCCTTGGCATTCTTTAGAATCTGTTTTGTGTAATCTTTGAAAGCAGGCGTAAGAGCCTCACCAAACGCTACAGCCTTGGCAGCAATAACGTTCATATGTGGACCTCCTTGAAGTCCTGGAAATACAGCCTTGTTTATCTTTTTTGCCAAATCTTCATCTTCGCGCACTAAAATCATTCCCCCACGCGGTCCTCGCAGTGTCTTATGGGTAGTGGTAGTAATAACATCAAAGCCATAATCAAATGGATTCTTTGCAGCCCCACCAGCAATCAAACCAGCAATATGGGCCATATCAGCCACAGTATAAGCTCCAACTTCTTTAGCTATTTCTACAAACTTAGCATAATCAAGCTCACGAGAATAAGCAGAAAAACCAGCTAGGATTAGCTTTGGTTTGTGTTTAAGTGCTACTTGTCGAAGTTCTTCATAATCTATCTCACCAGTTTCTACATCCTTCATCTTATAGCGAACAAAATTGAAAACCTTATTGATGCTTGTAGTTGGATGACCGTGCGTAAGGTGTCCGCCGTGGGAAAGGTCCATACCAAGCACCGTGTCACCTGGCTCCATCAAAGCAAAGTACATGGCCACGTTGGCAGGCGCTCCCGAGAGTGACTGCACGTTGGCAAACTTACAATTAAAAAGCTTTTTTGCTCTATCAATAGCAATCTGTTCTACAATATCTGTATATTCTTGCCCACCATAATAACGCTTACCTGGGTAGCCTTCTGAATATTTATTAGTAAGGATAGAACCATTGGCTTCCAACACAGCTTTGGAAACATAATTCTCACTTGGGATTAACTCAATACCACGAGCCTGCCGGTCTTGTTCGCCAATAATGGCATTGTAGATTTCCTTGTCCTGTTCTTTTATGTAGTTATAGTCACTCATAGTAAATTTCTTAAAAAGGATAATTCTTCGGTTTTGCATTCACTACAACATAATTTAAATTACTTCTTAATTATACCCTCATTTATTTTTATCATCGAAGCCTCCAATATTGGCGATCTCTGCTTTTAGAGAAGAGTGAGCTTCATAATTTTCCAAAGTTATATCTTCAAGTTTAAAACCATCAATATTTCTAATATCAGGATTTAGCTTTACCTCTGGAAAGGGGTAAGGTTTACGATTGATCTGCTCTTTAACTTGATCAAAATGATTGGAATATATATGCACGTCACCAAACGATTGAACAAACTCTCCAGGAGGAATGCCCACCACTTGTGAAACCATTTTCAGCAATAAGGAATAGCTAGCAATATTAAATGGCACCCCCAAAAACAAGTCCGCACTACGCTGATATAAACCAAGATTAAGTTTTCCATTCGCGACCTGAAACTGAAACATCGTATGACAAAAAGGAGGTACTTGTGACTTTTGACCATCTGAAGCCATGGCGTATATAAAATCTGGATTCCAAGCGCTAACAACGTAAGATTTTCTATCAGGCTTATTTTTAAGTCCCTCTATCACCCAGCCAAGTTGGTCTATCTCTCGACCATCTTTTGCTGGCCATTTCCTCCACATGCGACCATAAATAGTAATCAGGTCTCCCCACTTTTCAACAAACTCATCTCCGGTCGGCAACCCTGCAATTTTAGTAATAAATTCATCTTGCGTCATATCCTCATTAGGGGCATTTTCTAAAGCCCACATGTGATACATTTTCCAAGCCCACTCATCCCAAATATGAATATTTTGATCTATAAGAGGTTTTATGTTTGAACTACCAGAAAGAAACCACAGCAGCTCAGTTGTTATTCCCCGCCAAAAAGTTTTCTTTGTTGTCAGAAGGGGGAAGCCTTCTGAAAGATCAAATCGTATTTGGCGTCCAAAAACTGACCGAATACAAGGTGGCTCTTCTCCCTTCTTTTTATACTCATCTAAAACAACATCATTAAAAAAGAGCTCCTTGTCAGCACCATTATCTAAGATATCTTGGCATAGTTCTAAATATTGGTATTCGGGATGTTTCTTTTCCATAGATATTTATTACTTCTTCTTTTTAACAGCCTTCTTTGCAACTTTCCTTTTTCTTGCTAAAGGTCCCGTCTTTGGTGGCACATAACCCACAAAGTTATTCTTATGGTAACGTCCGGTTATCTTGTAGCTTTTCTTAGTGTGTGAGCTAAGAGTAGAGAAAGTAAGCTGAGCTATTTCCATACCCGGACGAAGAACAATCGGTACATTATTTAGATTACAGAGCTCTAATGCGATGTTTAAGTAATGGCCGGGATTCACAATACTGGCAGAATTATGAACAATTAATCCAATGCGCGCCAAACTAGACTTACCATTTACTTCTATTAAATAATTCTCGGAACCAAATTTTTCTTTTGAATAACCAAGAATACTTACTCCCGGATGCAAAACAAACTCTGCTCCATCCTTAACATCAATAGTTTGTGTTTTGGGGTAAACATCCATCACTGGATCAATGGCTTTTGTAGAGTGAGCGTCATTGATTATAAAAGTGTTACCCAGACGAATATCATAAGTAGCTGGCTGAAGTCGCTTCTCATCAAAAGGCTCTAGGATTATCTCCCCTGTTCTAACTGCCACCAAAATATCTTTGTCGGAAAGAAACATAATTAATCAATATTAAAGGTTTTTTCAGTGCCGTAGTAGTCGGACCAATTTTTATTATAAAAATCAAACATTCGAGCCAGTCTGTCTTGAGGCAATTCTTCAACCCCCAACTCCTTCATCAGTGATTCTATTTCAGTACGAGCCTCTGCTAAGACAGTTTCATCTTCTACTATTTTTTCAAATTCGGCCAAGTAGCCATAGCCAGCATTCTTATCCAAACACACGTTTGTTCCTTTGCAAACATATTCTTCACGCTCACGTGACCACTTAGCTTGATATTCATAACCTGACTCTTGAACTAAGGAATCCAGGTCATCGAGACTAATCCTTACCTGTTCCTCAAACTCCATTCTAGTAATTGTATTTGAACTAGTTCCTTCGTCCATTGAGGCTTTCACAACCAACAAAACTTCATCGTTTCTTTGTCTAGTACGAACCGAGAAGTCTTCCCCTCTATCTACTATCTTCTTAAACTTTTCTTTTTGCTCATCAGAAAAAAGATGCTCAGTTTTTTCATATAGCTTATTAACATCCCCTACATGAAAATAATGATTAAGCTGCTTATTAGTAGCAACACAAGCAGTACTCGGATCGAGAGTACACATTTTATTCTTGAGTTCGTCAGCTTTTTCGCTGGCGCCCAGAAGACTTTTAACTTCAACTTCAAAGTGTGACATATGTTTACTGTCATTATACCAGCTGCTCCTTTAGCCTGACAAAAGACAAGGTCAATGAGCTGTGTCATAATCTAATAACTATGGAAAATATAAGCGAAATACCGGTAATTATTGTGGCTGGAATGGGTAAGAACACTAGGGCTATAGGTAAAGAGAACGGCCTACTTTGGCATGTTCCAGACGACCTGAAGCGTTTTAAGGAGTTAACTATGGGACACCCCGTGATTATGGGGCGAAAGACTTTTGAATCAATTGTGGAAATTCTAGGAAAGCCCTTTCCTGGACGCACCAATATCGTTGTGACTCGCAACACTGACTATAAATATGAAGGGGCGAAAGTAGCTAAGTCACTGGAAGAGGCTCTCGTCATTGCCAAGTCAGAGAAGCCGGAAGAGATTCATATCGGTGGTGGCTCTGAAATATACAAACAAGCGCTACCGTATACAGACAAGTTATTTATGACTCTTTATGATGACGATAAAGATGGCGATACTTATTTTCCAGAATTCAGTAATGAATTTGAGGAAGTGGCCCATCATGAGTCCCGTGAACATAATGGAATTAAATACGAATGGGTGGATTATGTAAGGAAGTAAAAGTAAAAAGGGCCCTGGGGCCCTTTTTTTCAGCTTAACATTTGTAGTTCCATCACACGACCAATGGCCGAAGATATGATGTTACTCTTTGTTGGATTAGTTTCTCTGGTTATCTCCAACAACGCAACAGCATAGTCTGGATCGTACACCCATTGGGCCGACCGACACTCAGCCGGATCAACCCGCAAGCCTTCATAGACAGCCGGAAATGCTACCCAATGACTCTGATTGGGGCGGCCGCTGCGAGCTAAGTGATTTTCGGCTGAACCAAGGTACTGACCCTGGTTCCATTCTACGCGATAATTATCCGTACGATGGGGTCGGCGCAGTGAAGGAAGTTCTTCACGGGTTTCGCGTCTGGCGGCCTCGAAAATGTTTTCTCCTTCTTCGCATCCTCCTTGAGGCGGAATCCAGACATTCCCTGTTTCGTCGTGTGTCGGCTGAATAAAAGCCAGAGCCCTATGATGCAACACCAAAATGATACCTACTACTTGGCGAAGATTGCTGCGTTCATGCAGCTGCCAAGGGATTGGTCGCTTTGGATCTAAAATCTGTTCAAAGTTCATTTCACTCCCCTTTCTCTGGAAAAGACTAATTTAAAGTAAAGCATAAAACAAAAGCACTGCCAAGAATTGGCAGTGCTTTTGTTTTCTATAGGAGCTTTTGCATGTGCAATTATTTTACGTTTTATCTCTTACAGAGACTGTACACCTTTTGGACATATTCTCCCTTTAGTCGAATCTGTCCCAAAAGCTTTGTAAACGTAAATTATTTTACTTTAATCCTTACAGGATCAGTACAGGTTGTCGATATTTATTCTCGTAAACTCGAAAAATATCAGACAACCTTTGTAAACGTAAATTATTTTACTTTAATCCTTACAGGATCAGTACAGGTTGTCGATATTTATTCTCGTAAACTCGAAAAATATCAGACAACCTTTGTAAACGTAAATTATTTTACGTTTACACCCATGCTTTTGCAGGTACCTTCGATGATTTTCATTGCTGCATCAACATCATTGGCTGAAAGATCTACCATCTTAGCTTCAGCAATCTCTCTTATTTGTGCCTTGGTGATATCACCAATCTTGCTGACCTTGTTCTTACCAGAACCTTTTGGCTTACCAATAGCTTTAAGAATCATTCTTGAAGCTGGAGTAGTCTTGACTTCAAAGTCGAATGAACGGTCATCATAAACACGGATGATAGTTGGGACTATCTCCCCCATTCGTTCTCGAGTCTGTTCATTGAATTGGTTCACGAATTCACCGATATTAATACCGGCCTGTCCAAGTACTGGACCAAGTGGTGGAGCTGGAGTGGCTTTACCACCAACCGCCTGCACCTTAAGTTGTTTTACTAATTTTTTTGCCATATTGTGAAAATTGAGAAATTAAAATAGAAGCATTGATTTTTACGCGTAACAGCCTAGTGAGCGAGCATTGCTCGGGAGAATTGGCAACAAATTCTAACGAGGGACCGAGCGAACGCAGGCTGTATGCAATACATACAGTCGTGGAATACTACCTTAAACCTTCTTAACCTGCAAGAAGTCTAGCTCAACTGGAGTCTCGCGACCAAACATTGAGACCAAAACCTTTACCTTACCTCGTTTTTCGTCGATCTCACTTACCTTTCCTTCTAGTTCCTTGAATGGACCGTCAGTTATCATTACCAAATCATCAATCGCCATATCTACTTTGTGCTTAGGAGTTTCGGCTTCCATACGACCGATTAGCGCCTCGTATTCTTCTTGTCTTAAAGGCACGGGTTGATTACCAGCTCCAACGAAACCAGTCACTCGGGGGGTGTTTCGAACGACATACCAAGAATCGTCATCTACTATCATCTCTACTAGTACATATCCTGGATAAATACGCTCTTCTTCAGTCACTCGCTTTCCACCTTTCACACGAATCTTCTTTTCTGTTGGAACGATAACTTGAAAAATCTTATCGCTCATACCAAGAGATTCGATACGCTGATGCAAGTTTCGAGATACTGCGTTCTCATATCCAGAGTAAGTGTGGATTGCGTACCAGTGCTTTTCACCAGTTGTTTGTTGTTTGGCCATATTAGATAAATAGATTTAACAAGCCAGTAAATAGATAGTCGAATATACCAACCAAAACAGCCATCAAAGAGGTAATGAAAATAACCAAAGCAGTGTAAATAACAGCTTGGCGCGTGGTTGGCCATGACACGTGCTTCATTTCAGCAGCAGTATCACGGAAGTAATTTATAAGTCTAGACATAGTAGTTATTTTAATCGTACTAAAAAAACGCCCCCGAGGCGAATTAGCACAACTATACTCTTATTTTGCAAAAAGTCAAAACCCGGCGCCTAGGGCGCCGGGTTTTGACAGAAGTAAGTAAATTACAGCCGCTTTGCTCGTATTTACTTAATCTCGTAAGTAATATTCACAACTGACTTAATCTCATCCTCACCAGTAGGCAAGCTAGGTGATTTTCTAACAGCAGATTCACTCATTGCCATGTCACCGCCATAACCACCGTAGTAAGGCTCAGGATAATAACCTTGTTCTTCATAGTAACTAACCATTCTCACTAAACGAACATCCAAATCTCTTGCCAGCTCTTTAGCTTTTTGCTTAGCATCAGCAATCGCTTCAGCCCGAGCTTCGGCCTGAAGGGTGGTCTCGTCGTCGATAGTGAACTGCAAGCTACTAATATTTGTAGCGCCTCGTTGGCCAACTCCAGAAATTAAGTCTCCGGCAGCTTCTAAGTCACGAACCTTGACGACCACACTTTGTGTCACCTCATAACCATCTATCTCTTGTTCACCTGGCGGACAGTAACTGCCAACAGCACAAACACGCTCTGTGTAAGTGTAGGTTGGGTTTAGATAGTAGTTTTGTGTTTTGATATCCGATTCATGAACACTTTCGCCAGTAAGATAATCTATAATGGCGTTGATTGATTCAGCTGATTTTTCTTGAGCGGTATTAGCGTCTTCTCCTTCAGCACGAACTGAAAAAGAAAACTGTCCAATATCAGGCTTGGCTAAAACCTCGCCTTCCCCACGTACATTTATAGTAGTTGGGCCCCAGTTGTTATATCTAGCCTGCTTAAGAGTGTAATGTGTATAAGACACAAGCGCTCCAAGCACTGCCAACAGTATCAATACCATAATTACGCGAACGTAACCTAAAGCAAAGAAATTTTTTGTATTTTCCATTTTATAAATTATTAATTACTAACTCTATTTTTATAGACTTGGTAACTATTATATATCCAAGAGGCATTAGTACAAACTACTCAAAAAGACCTTCAATCGATCAAAAATATTAGATTCTGATCCACACACAGCATCAAATTCAGCCACGTCTTCCGGAGACAATACTAAATTTCTAGGCTGACCGCCCATTAAGTAATACATGACAGACTCAGAGTTTTCAACATGATCGATAGATAGAGCGTGTCCAAATTCATGAGACAAAACAGCAACCAGTTCGGCATGGTCTTTGAAAGTATAGATATTTATGGACTTGTATTGATAATCCCCTTGAGTAAATTCTCTTTCTTGTGCAAAAGTCTCATTGTATTGCTCTACATTTTGATTGTATTGATTAATTAATTCACTACCTTCCTGACCAAGAGAGTTTATCTGGTCAACATATTCATTAAGCTTTTTAACTTCCGCATTCAACTGTGACTCCTCAGCTTTTAAAGACAGCCTCCTCTCTTCCAACTCATCATAAACTCCAGCTGGAGCCCCACCCTCTTGGTTGTACTTATCTACCTCTTCATTATATACATTGAGTCTCCGCTCATATGCTTCTCGACCATCTTTGTATTTCAACTCTTGCTGATTGTATCTAGATACTAATTCAGAATAAGTTTCCTCCAACTTTTCATTGAGATTCTCTTTAACATCTAAAATCAATTTTAGCTCACCTTCCTCGTCCGCTCTCTCCTGTCGGTCATCATAAATAAAATTAATAGTGAAATCTGCATCATCTTGGTAACTAAACAAATTTCTTCCTGTAGTGTTTTCCCATACGGCTTCTGCATCCATTACTGCTATCCTTGCTTCATTGAAAGTCAAATTAAAACCATCATCTATTCTTCCAATTGAGTAAGCTAAAGGCACCGGACAAACTGCCGATACTTGCGTATACCAATATGTGCCACCCAATAACATCGTTAGCAGCAATATAGTTCCAAACGGTGCTCTCATAGTAAAATCTACTATAACAAAAATAGATGACTTTTTGTATCTATAATGACAATTAGGCCACTTGTTCACCTGCCCCAACCACTTTGGTAGAGATGTCATACACGGATTCTGGCGTAAGAATCAATAGCCCCCTTAATTTTCTATCTGGAAAATTTTCTAGGACCCAATTAGTAGCTTCCTCAAAACTATCGCCTTTGGTTTCATACGAAACCTTACCCTTTATCTGAAACCTCTCGAGACCAGACCACAAAGCCAAAGCCCCCTTTGGTTCTTCACATACATTTTTTGCAGTCTTGTTCATGAAAAAATCATGGAGCCAGATATTACCATCTACAACTCTCACTACTGAGACAGGAATTACATTTATCTCTCCTTGGCAATAAGTGGCCAAGGCTTTTTGCTCCGCCACTTCTATAAAATTAACTACGTCAGTTGATAATTTTATATTAATCATATTATTGTGATTGAGTTAGCTTTTGCCTAGTCATCTCTTGAGCAGCATTCATACTATGTTGATAGTAGAGAGCCTTAATACCCTTCTTCCACGCTTGCATATAAAGCTGGTTAATATCTTTGACTGATGTTTTTGGAGACACCATCACGTTTAGTGACTGACCTTGATCAATATATGGTTGCCGAGCGGCTGCCTGCTCAATTACTTCTGATTGATCTAATTCTGCAAAAGTTCTAAACACTGTCTTTTCTTCATCACTAAGGAAATCGAGGTGTTGAACAGAACCATCATTATCACGAATGCTGTGCCAAATCTCTCTTTCATCTTTCCCTTTTTCTTTTAGAAGCTCTAACAGGAACGGGTTTTTGATTGTTACCTTTAATTTAGCAACATCCTTTACATAACAGTTACTCCATACTGGCTCAATACCCTGAGAAACCTGTCCAAGAATAAAAGCAGAGGAAGTAGTCGGAGCAATGGACAACAAAGTTGTGTTTCTTCTTCCGTAACCTTTCAATACTTCTGGTTCGCCGTATTCCTTTGCCAATTCTTCTGATGCTTTGTAGGCTTTTTCTTTAATAGTTTTGAATATCTCTACATTGAGTCGATTAGCTTCTTCACTTTCAAAAGGAAGTTTCTTTGCTTGGAAAAGAGAGTGGTAACCAAGTACACCAAGACCCAATGCTCGATTGGCTTTAGCAAAATTATAAGACCTCTCCATAAATTCAAATGCTCGTCGCTTTTCTGAATCCTCATGGTCACGCAATAATTCTAATTTCTGTAGGAATTCTTCCATTACAGCATCCAAGAAATAAGTCATGGTTTCTACCAAGTCAGTATCCTTCCAGTCATCATAGAAGAGCACGTTGATTGATGATAAACAACATACGAATGCCCAATCATCATTACTTGGCAACATAATTTCACTACAAACATTACTTGCGTAGATAGGAAGATTTTTATCTTTATATACTTCTGGACGTCCTTCATTGGCGTTGTCGATGAACATTATATATGGGTAGCCGATTTCTCCGCGACGTTGCAAAACCTTGGCCCAAGTGCCACGCTTTGCTTCGTCCCCGTCCACCATAGACTGCAACCATTCGTTAGTCACAGTAACAGCATAATTAATTCCTTGTATTGGATTTCCTTCGGTATTAATATCAAGATATTCGTCAATATCTGGGTGCTCTATTGGCAGGTACGCAGCAAAAGTACCTCTACGAACCGAACCCTGACTCACCACATCAATCAACGAATCAAAAAGTTGCATGAAATGTACGGCACCAGAAGAAGTTCCGTTGGCAGTAATTTCGGTACCACGCCCACGCAATGCTCCAAAGTAAGCTGAAGTTCCGCCTCCATACTTAGTCATCATTCCCACTTCGGCATGAGTATAGAGAATGCTTCCCATGTTATCTCCAACATAAGAACCAAAACAAGAAATCGGCAAACCTTTACTTACGCCAAAGTTTGCCCAAACTGGTGAAGCGAGTGACACCCACCCTTTTGATACGTATTCGCAAAATTTGTCGGCAAAACCTGGTTTGTTTAAAAGCTTTTCTGCAGTCTCCCCTATTTCTCGCACTCGCTCTTCTGGAGTTTGATTTTCACCAAGATAACCTCTTGCTAAAAAAGCGCGACTGTTTTCATTTAACCAATACCAAGGTTTGCTGTAATCCATATGAAATCAAAGTTTATATTTTAGAATAAATCAGAACTCTGTACACTCTGAGATTTTTTACTGTAATTAATTGAACGCTTATAGAAGAAGTCTACATGCTTAGTGGCAATCACCTCGTCATCAAACCAATCTGTCTTCTCTACCAACTCTTCATCTACTCCAAATACTGGTGACATGCCAATGCCCTGAAGAGACTTGTTGAGTCGACTTTTAATAAACTCTTTTATTTGGTCTTTAGGTAGGAATTCTAGTTCTCCTTCTGCAAAGATCCAGTCAACTATAGCACTTTCTGCTTGATAGGCCTCAATACACATAGTTCGAACCGCCTCTCTATTAGCATCATCAAACCATTCTGGGTGCTCCTTTCTAATAATATTTATTAGATCAGTACCAAACATACCGTGAATCTGTTCTTCTTTAGAAGTAGCTTCGACTGCATTACTAATTCCCTTGAACAAATTTTTATGTTTGTTGAAAGACATAATAATTAGGAATTGAGAGAACAAAGAGACATGTTCAATAAACAATGAAAACAAAAGAACAGACTGGGAGTACTCACGATTCTCATTTGTTTTAGAAAGATTTATGACCTTTTCCAAATATTCAACTCGCTGCTGAATAACTGGCACTTTATTTAAATTCTTGAACTCATCATTCAGTCCCAGAATTTCCAGTAGGTGTGAGTAAGCATCCATGTGACGAACTTCACTTTCTGCAAAAGTAAAACCAACTGCACCAATTTCTGGCTTTGGCATTTTGCTATAGATATTTCCCCAGAAAGTCTTTACTGATACTTCTATTTGAGCGATAGCAAGTAAAGTTTTTTTAATAGCATCACGCTCTGACTCAGTAATATTCACCTTGAAGTCATTGATGTCACCAGTGAAATTAAATTCTGTGTGAATCCAATATGAATGTCGAACAGCACTTACATACTCAGCCAATTCCGGATATTCGTAGGGTTTTAACATAGTTCGTTTACGGAAGATGTCTCTTTCCCGCAACCTCTTTCGTTCAGCCCGGTAGATAATGTAGGCTTTGGCGGTTTCAAAGTAATTTGATTCCATCAAAGCTGCTTCTACCAAGTCCTGTATTTCTTCTACAGTAGGATATCCGTCCACACATTTATCAGCCATTGGACTGTTTGCTTCCGCGGCACCAGCCTGAACGCACATTGAAACTATTTTTTCATGAACCTTTCCAGACACCACCTCGGCTGCTGCTCGATCCCCTTCACCTGTTTCCTGCAAAGCTTTTGAGACAGCGTGTACAATTTTGTCTAAAGTAAAACTTACAATAGAACCATCTCTTTTTCTAATTTGCATTATTTCCATAGTAGCTGAGTTTATTTAATGTATGAACCTAATAATGAAACTGGAAACTCAGGGAGTATTTTTTTGAGTTCCCCACCTTTATTTAATCAACTTTTTTGCAACCACCTTTTCAGCATCGACAGACTCTCTCTGCAAAGGAGAAAGATAGCTGGCTTCTGCTTGTGGGAAGATTAATTTTTCTTTTTTCATAAGTATATTTCTACGGCTATTAAATTGCCTCTGGCCTATTTACCAGATTTTTTGTAATCTCTCGCAAAAATGATTGGTGGTGTGAGTAGTGGACGAAAGCTCTTCGTGTACGATTACATTTTCGTCTGCAATCATTTTTAGGAAAGATTACAACGAACGTACTTAGAATCAAGAAGGAGCTCCTTATAGGACCCATGCGGCTGACATGGTGCTAAAATGGCCTGCGTGGCAGAGCACAATAAGCGCGTATCTTGTACCTCCGACACACAGGAATCTGATAGAGAAAGCCTTGTGTGTTAATTAGATATTAGAACACTGAGAGCCAAGCGTAAAATATAGCTTAAACAAAAGTTATTATAGACAAAATAATACTCAGGAATAAAAATGTGAGGAAAACAAAGGCGATTTTTTCTTTAAGAAAAAATCGCCTTTGTTTAAAAAGCTGTGGATAGCGACCCTTATTACCCTACTACGACACATAACCGCATTAAAGCGCAAGGAAAAGTACAAAAGCCGGCGCCTACGGCGCCGGCTTTTGTACCACCATTCTTTAACTTCCTTTTTGCAAAGAGTCTCTTATCTCCCGAAGCAACTTAACTTCTTCTGTTGGTTCAATCTTCTTTTCTGCTTCTGGTTTTTCTTCCTCCGTCTTTTTCATGTGATTAAGGGCTTTGACAGTGACAAATATAACCAAAGCAATAATTAAAAAATCAACAACGCTTTGAATAAAAGCTCCATAATTAACTATCGCTTCACCGAGAGTTACAGTCAGTCCAGCAAACTCAATCCCACCAAGCAGCAGCCCTATCAAGGGCATTACAATATTATTAACTAAAGAAGACACTATCTTCCCAAAGGCCGCACCAATAATCACAGCAACTGCCAAGTCCACTACATTTCCTTTTATGGCAAAGGTTTTAAATTCTTCAATAAAGCTTTTCATTTTTTATATTAATTTAGTTACTAAATTTGCAGAAAGTATATCAAAATGGCTAGATATTTAAGCATTATCAGTATAAACTAAATCCAATGTTTATACATATTCTATTGGCAACCTCTTTGGTTGCCCTACTTTCACTCGTTGGAGTAATAACATTCGGTCGACGCGGACATTTGGCCGGGACCAATCGATTTGTAATTCCAGTTGCCATTGGCGTTTTCTTGGGTGTAGTTTTCTTCGAATTAATTCCTGAAACACTTGAAGCAGGCGGAGAATGGGGCAGCCTTCCAATAGCAGCTGGTTTTATTTCCTTCTACCTACTCTCCTATCTTCTTCATACTTACCATCATCATCACGAGACTGGCCATTGCCAAGATCATTGTGAAGATGCTGCGGGTGCTTCAATGCTTTTAATAGGGGACGCTATTCACAACTTAGCCGACGGTATTATCATTGCTGGTGCTTTTATGATTAACCCAGCAGTTGGTATCGCTACCACCATCGGTGTGGCTTTGCACGAAATACCACAAGAAATTGCTGAGTTTGGGGTACTCTTAAATGCTGGCTATAGCAAAGTTAAAGCGGCTTGGTTAAATTTTCTTTCCGCTTCTTCTGTGGTCATTGGTGCACTATTAACATTACTTTTTGCCAGCCAATTAGAGGAATATATATGGGTACTGACCGGCCTGGCTGCCGGCAACCTACTTTATATTGCTGCCTCAGATTTATTACCCGATGTGCATGAAGATAGCCGCGGGTCAGGTCAGGTCTATCGCTCTTTCCTGGCTACGCTACTGGGACTAGTTGGAATTGTTATTCTGCTTCACTGGACACATTCTGCTTTTGATTCTGAACCTAGAGAAATTTTTCCAGAAGACACTTATGCTTATCAAGCAAACATCAATTAGAAATATAGCCGAGCAATATAAAACCCAACCCCCATACCAACCAGCAGTATTGTGAACATTGCTAATGTTTTTGCTTCTGAATCCATACGCACATTCTACTACATAATAATGAGACGCCCTCGACTTTTAGTCAAAAAATAGTTATAAATGTAGCCACTGTGTAGTGTATAACGAACCTAACAGATACATGGCGACTATTGTATAACGGTTATTACGCCGGTTTGTGGTACCGGAAATTCGGGTTCGATTCCCGGTAGTCGCCCCAAAGCAAAATCCCCTTCTTGGGGATTTTTGCGTATGGGGCGGCTACCGGTTGCAGCTTTCGTAGAAAGCGTTGCAAGAATCGAAGAGGTTGCCTGGTATTTTCTTTAGAAAATGGCGACAACCTGTACTGTTCATGTAATGAAAGACGTTCCCGGTAGTCGCCCAGAATGCAGAAACTCCTTCGGGAGCTTTTTGCGTTCTGGGTGGCTGCCGGTTGCAGCTTTTTGAACAAAAAGCGTTGCAAGAATCGAAGAGGTTGTCTGCGATTTTGAAGAATGAAAAATCGTGACAACCTGTACTGTTCATGTAATGAAAGATTATCCCGGTAGTCGCCCATGCGCAAAGGCTCCCTTTGGGGAGCTTTTTGCATGGACGACTACAGCAAGTGACTAGTGTCACTTGCGTCGGGAATCGAAAGTCGGAGTGATGTGAGTTTACGAACAAGCGAGACAGGGTCGTGAGCGACATGTTTTTAATGAACGCAGTGAGTATAAAAACAGTTGACTCCTGACCGAACTTCCCGGTAGTTGCCCTAGTGAGAAATATCTTTATCCTGTGAATATATACAAAGACCTTTCAGTTCTGTTATTTCTTACCCCTAATGAGAATTAGGAACTGGTATACTTTTTGAATGAGACACAACATAGTTCATCTTATAAGGGACGAAGCAGAGATAAAGCACCATAGTGTGATGGATGATTTAGCTAACAAGTTTGGCATATCTCCATTTTATGAACTAATGCCATCGCACCTAACCCTTAAACGAGGTTTTGAATCGGGCGAAGTTGACATGACTGACCTGTACGAGCGTTTGGATGCTTTTGCAGCAACATACACATCTAGTGACTATTCACTGACTGGATGGGGTCAGTTCCCAGAAAAAGCTATCTATATGGATGTGGTTGCGACAGAAAAGATGTCAGGGACTGTGGCTGCTTTGTTGGATTGTATTAGAAATATGCCGGGAATGAATTTTCACGAGTATGACAATGGTGGTGAATTACACGCGTCAGTTGCGATGAGCATCTTACAACCTTTTGACTTTGATAAAGTTTGGAACTATCTGCAGGCGATTGAAAAACCAGATTTTAAAATGAAATTCGATAACATTGCTATTTTAAAGAAAGTTGACGACAAATGGGTAGTAGATAAAGTTTGGGAGCTAAACTGATAGTCTAGCTTTCTTAATTTCTGCTACAGCTTCATCCTTCCCCAGGAAGTCACCAACTAGAGTACTTTTATTCGATCGCCCCTCAAAGTATCTAGAGTCGAATTCTAGCAGTGTACTTTTTACTCCATCAGTAACCTCGCCCTTTTCTCCAGCAGGCACTACAAACATTTTATGATCTGCTTGACCGTCTTCAAAATACTCGACCATTCCAATTGGTTCACACTCAACCACTGCACTATGTTCAAACTTTTGGCTGGTTATGATGTAGCAATCTAGCTCGTCCCCGTCTGAAGCCAGAGTGTCCAGAATGTAGCCATATGCATAGGGGTAAGTGAGGTGAAAATCTATTGTCTTACTATATAAACCAGTTTCCTTATCAAACACATTCTTTTTGTTTGGTTCACAGTTTTGTTCGATGAAGACTTTCATACAATTAATCCTGAGTCTCCTTAATAATTTGCTCAGCAGCTTCTTTATCCAAAAATGCACCAACACTCACAACTTTCCCCTCAAGATGGTCAAACACATGTGACACAAATTCAGTTAGTTTAGCTTTCACTTCTTCTGTTACTTCAGCCTGCTCACCAACCAAACATGCCAATACATTGTGGTCTTCCTCCATCTCACTCTTTCCTTCAGGAGACCAGGCAGATTCTCTTTGTTCCATAAGACCAACTGGCTCACACTCGTATATCTTGCCAGCTTCTAGTTTGGTATCAGTCAGCACAAAGCAATCAAGGTTGTCACCATCACCACTGGTAGTGTCTAGTATAAATCCATACGGGTAGGGGTACTCTCTAGAGACTGTCACCGTCTTTTTATACTCCAGTGTCTTCTCGTTATACAAGTTCTTTTGGTCCGAACCAGCTACGTTTTCGATAAATACTTTCATAAGTACATTCTACCAGTACTAGCATCAGTACAACTAACCAAAGAAACTGCACCAATAGTTATACTGCTACTATTAGCACCGGTCACACAAGGTACATACAAGAAAACCTTTATAATTAGCCGTATTCTTGTATTACAGTGGTATCATCAGTGGTACCAGTCACACAAGATTACGCCCAGTGAGGTAAGTACTTCCTATGTTTTGTAGACTTGTTTAACGGGTCATGAATTTTAATAAGACCTGCTTCAAGTGTCTCCTTTATAAGACGTGACACTATTGAATAATTCGCCTCTTCAACGCCAAGGCGTTCACGTAAACTAGCGTTACTCATTGGTGTTCCTTGGACAAAGTGTTGTACACAAGCGTGCTGGTAACACGCTCTAACACGAGCAGCTGTATCAAGTGCGGCATACGGCTGGTCTGCATATAAATTTATTCGACAGAAATCATCTCCCGCTTCAAATTTTGGAGCAGGCAATTTTTGCGCCTCAATTTCCAATAATGCTCTGTCTACCCCACTGCCTCGCTCTTCACATATACCTAGTCGATGCATCATTCCTGAAAGACCTTCATTACGAGAACGTGGTGGATGGTCAATGAAACGTTCAATATCTACAAGAGGTCTTCCTGGATTTGCAATTTCAATCCTGTCATCAAAAATCTCTATCATCGGTGCAGTACCAGACATAGTAAAGTCTTGATGGATAAGTGCATTAGCAACAAACTCACGAATTGCTACAGCAGGAACAAACTCCGAGTCAGCACGCAATCCCCCTCCTATCGTTTCTCTATGAGGCAATTGATTACGAATGTAGGTTAGCAAAGCTTCAAAGCCCACCGCGTACCCACGCACACCAGCTTGCTCTCGGAGTCCGTCCTTACGAGTTACTCCGTCATACCGAATAACCCGTGGTGCCTTCCGTGCCAACTGTGGAAACTTCGTTATATCTTTAGCAAACAACAACGCTCCAAGATTTGTTACAGCTATACCGTTTGGCAAGTGTTCTAATACTCGGTCCCTGATAAGAATTTCTATGATTTCTACCTTAGTATCAGGCATTGGTTGCTTGAGTAAATCAAAATAACTCTCTACACTCAACAACGCCAAAGCTCCTGTTGCATCAAGACCTTCCATAGCATGGTTGTATTCAAAAGGATACGTATTTAGTTTTGCCCAGAGTCGTTTTTCTTTCTCCGGATGGTCCTTAAGATTGTGAGTGGTCTGTTCAATGCGAATCTTCTCTCTACCCGAAAATGATGTTGGATTATGTATGGCTGCTGGTATTATGAAGGCAACAACATTTTTACCATCAATATCTACTGACTGTATTTCGATATCTATCTTAGGATTCAACAATCGTGTATACCATGGAATTAAGTCTTCTTGTCCAGCGCCTTTCATATCGTACGGGTCAAAACCAGTACCTACAATATCGTGACCATCATCAGTAATACCATAAATTAAATATCCCCGTGGCTGGTCATATAGCCGAGCAGAATTAGATATAGCTGAGAAGTAGTTACCCAAATCATTAGGGATGCAAAGATTGGTTTTGAACTCAAGCCACTCTGTTTCTTTAGGTAGCTCAATAAGTTTTTGTAGTAATTCAGGGTCCATAATAAATCAATGTAATTAAAGCTATATTATCACAAATTCAAGTTTTGCTACTGAGCAGTAAAATCCCCCTCTTGGCCTAGTGGAACCATTTTTACTACTATCACCTAAAACAAACCCTTGCGTCGCTTAACCAATCGAGGCACAGCTCTTCCAATTGGTTCCACCCGAGGTCCAGTAGTCGCCCAGAATGCAGAAACTCCTTCGGGAGTTTTTTGCGTTCTGGGCGACTACCGGTTGCAGCTTTTTGAATAAAAAGCGTTGCAAGAATCGAAGAGGTTGCCTGCGATTTTGAAGAATGAAAAATCGTGACAACCTGTACTGTTCATGTAATGAAAGATATTCCCGGTAGTCGCCCAGAATTTTGAAGTAGATTTTGTAAGGGTTTTTTAGGTGCCCTACCGAGACGTTCGAAATACATAGTCTTTGCAGAACAAAAGAAATCTTGTTGGTATCAGTAAACTCAAAGAACCCGCCACAATTGGAAATAGTAATATCTCGGGAATCACACCCAGAAGTAGTGCTCCTGCAATAACTGCACCAATAGAAGCAATGACGCTTAACACAAATCTTTCAGAGCTATTTCCGTTACTTACTACATATAGCATTGGAATTGATAATGCTACTAAAATAGCTGCACTGAAGATTGCGATTTCAAGTAAATCTCTAAAGAAGAAGGACACTACCCCCATGAGAACCAAACAAACCACAATCGAATTGCGTAGAGATGAGACAGAAATCATTTCAACCCCGCCTACCCATCTATTTCTAGCGGTCTGAAAGTGAGATGCGGTTGCATATACCCAAGTATCGGCTGTACTCATTAAGCCAGCAACCAACATCACTCCAGCGATAGAAGCAATATTTGAGCTAGTAAAAGTGTTTATAAAAGTAAGAAAAACAGTATCTGGGTCAAAATCAGCACCCTGTGTCCGCATAAACAAACCAATAAACACTAGCGGTAAAAAAGCTAAACTAAATGGAACTACTGACCAGAGTAGTCCAGTTTTTGCGGCTTTTTCAGTTTTTGCGCTATATATAAGTTGATAACGATCAGCTGTACCAAAAATAGTAAAGAAGCCAAAAATAGCAATGCCAATAATCAGAACAATGGGTAGTGATTCAACTGGTGTTGTTGAAACAGCCGATACATCAACTGACGTAAACAATGTTCCAAAAACAATTACCAGCAGACCGATTATCACTAACATTTGCACAACATCTGTAGCCAGCACTACACGATAACCAGAAATCAATATGTAAGAACCAATTAATAAAACGGTGAGCACCAATGCTTGTTCATACGTAAGCGTTAGTAAATTGGCCACAACTTTTATTCCTCCAATAAAACCTGCAACTACCCATATAAATCCTACTGCAGCAGTTACAAAATCAAGGAAAGCACCCGTTTTTTTATTTTGCAGCTGGTCACCTACATAATCACCCATTGTGAGAAAACTCTTTTCATGTGCGTATCTAAATATTTTTGGCACTACCCAATACGCAAACACAACCGCCGACATAATCTGAAACACTAAAAGTAAAGCAATCGGCCATCCAAATTGATAACCATACCCTGTATAGAGAAGGAAAAAACCCACACCTATTGAACTAGCTGTTTTAGATAAAAGAATCTGCCAAGCAGGCCTATTCCTACCCGCGATTAAAAAATCTTCTTCTGTACTATTCCTCGCATACCACCATGCGATACAGAATATTGTTAATACGTATAAACCAAGTAATATATATGCCATTAAAATAATAATGGCATGATTCTGCTAACTGAAATGTTGGGATATATAGCGTTACATCATTCCTCTCTTCAAACACAGTTCGAACATCTCTATACAGAGACTGTTTAGGTTGTCGCTCTGCGGAGCTGGCAACCTCTTGCGAAAGTGCTCCGTACTTCTCACTCTACAACGTCTCCCAGCAGAAAATATATTCATTTTTTAAAGATTTACAACAACGTTTCAGTTCTGACATTTCATACCTCCAGATAGAATTTGGAGCTGCTATACTTTATAAATGACTGAACTTATTGTATTTGTTGCGGGAATTATATCTGGATTAGTAAGTGGCTTTATTGGAGGTGGTGGTGGATTGTTTACCTTACCAATACTATTCCTGACTGGTTTACCTGCTCACACAGCAATAGCAACTGCTCGATTAGGTTCTCTTGGATTGTCCATCGGTGCTCTCTCTCGTTTTTTCAGAAGTAACGCCATTAAATGGAAAATGGTCATACCTCTGACTATTGTAAGTATCCCCGCAGCGATTATTGGTGCCTACCTGGTCATTAGTATCCCTCAATCATATATAGAGAAAATTATTGGTGTAATACTGGTACTTTCTGCAATAGCAATTACATACAAACCCAAAAAACAAAGTCCCTCTGAACAAAAGATTGGATTTGTTACTTACTTCACTTTTTTTATTACCCGTATCGCCCAGGCGGCTTTCGGTTCAGGTATAGGATTATTGGTAAACGTTATTTATGTGAAGTTAATGCACATGTCTATGACCGAAGCGAACGCTACCAAACGAGTTCCTGGATTTATCGTTGTTATTATTACTCTTGTTATATTTGGCATAGAAGGACTTATTGACTACCAGACGGGAGCAATTTTATTTGCTGGCACTTTGATTGGAAGTTACACAGGTGCTCATATTGCTTTATCGGTTGATCAAAAATATGTCACGTTTACATTTAGTGCAATTGCTGCTGTTTTTGGAATACTGTTACTTTTTTAATGTTTAATAAAGTTGGAATATTCAAAGCTACATCCCCCTTCTGCTCAAACACAGTTCGAACATCTCTTAACAGAGACTGTTCAGGTTGTCGCTCCAAGGAGCTAGCAACCTCTTGTGAAAGTTTCCCAAACTTTCTCACTCTACAACGTCGCCCAGCGTTTTAGGATCGTTTGCATAAGACATAGATATACACATTTTCTTAGTTTATAGAAAAGGGTCATATGTGTTTAGACATTACACGAGACCCTTGACTATATACCTATAGATATATAGTATATATGTACAAATGGCTTCGGCCTCGCCCACTTAGGTGGGAGAACAAAGAAATGAAAAACGTCGTTAGAGTAAACCTTTAACGGCGTTTTTCATTTCCTCAAACTTTTCTTTATTAAGCATCCCAATTTTATCTATAAATCTCCTAGTATCCACTAACTTTACTTGGGATATAATTGCAGCAGCTAGCTTACCATCGACTTCTCCCAATGAAACATGGTATTTATTTTCCTTAGTTGAAGTAGTGAGCGGAACAACTAAACAAACTGCCTTGTTAAACCCTCTCAAGACTACAACTGGACGTTCGTAATCTTTCCCAGTTCCATCTTGTTCAAAGCCAATATTTACTCCTAATGAACACCACCAAATATCACGTTGCTTGTACAACTTTCCTTCTATTTTATTTATATTCTTCTTGAATCCATTCCAAGTGTCAAAATCTTTCATATTTTAAATATCATATCATTTCAAAAGTGGACATATAAATATGCGAAAGTTTCCCAAACTTTCTCACTCTACGACGTCGCCGTAGAAAACAGGCACGTCCCTAAGGACGTGCCTGTTTTTGTTTTATCCATCAATATATTTGCAAACTTTATCAAACAGCTTCTTAGTATTTTCGTGAGTAAGTTTTTTTCTAACCTCTTTAGGACTAAGCCAAACCAATTCACGAACCTCAGACTCATCACCTTTTGCATACTTGTGTGGAACAAACCCCACAAAAAATGTCACAGTCTTGTCTATACGATTACCTTCGTGAATGAAGTTATAACGCATTTTGAAACTTTCCTCAGTTTTTAAATCTATTTCAGTTATGTCAGTTTCCTCTTTTAACTCCCGAAGAGCAGTCTCGGTTTCTATCTCTCCTTTTTCACTATGCCCTTTAGGAAAAACCCAATAGCTATTATCTCCAATGTGACTATATTGATGAATAACCAGTATCTCAAATTTACCTTCTTCATTTTTATAAACTGGAATAACGCCAAATGATTCGTCGGTCTTTGAATTCATAACTTGAGTATACTGCATAAAATGTGTCCAGAACTGGACTTGAACCAGCACGACCTAACGGTCATATCCCCCTCAAGGATACGTGTCTACCAATTTCACCACCTGGACAGGTTGGAGGTTGATACATTCTAAAGATTTGAAATAGTTTTGCAACAAAAAAGCCCGCGGCCATATGGCCGCGGGCTTTTTTGAATTAGTCTTTCTTCTCTTCCTCAACAGTCTCTACTGGAGCTTCTTCCTTTTTTTCTTCAGTCTTTTCTACTTCTGGAGCAGTTTCTTCAACTGAAACTTCTGGAGTCTCTACTGGGGCTTCTGCTTCTGCCTTAGCTGCAGCCTCCATTTCAGATTTAGTTCCCATAGTCACCAAACTCATTCGACGCATCTGTCGCTTGATTTCTCGAGCAACCTTCTCACGAATGTAGTAAAGCTTAGCTCGTCGAACTTTAGCTCGCTTGATAATTTCAATCTTATCGATATTTGGAGAATAAAGTGGGAAGATTTTTTCCACTCCAATTCCACTTGATACCTTGCGTACAGTGAAAGTAGCCCCTGGTTCATTTCCATGCTTACGAGCCAAAACAGTACCTTCAAACACCTGAACTCGGGTCTTACCCTTGTCCTGAATTTTTTGGTGAACACGCACAGTATCGCCAGCCTTAATGCCAAGCGTCTTGCGGTCTTCCATATTTACTGGAGAAATATTAACTCCTTTTAGGGTTGTAGTCATACAATATATAAAGATTTAAAGCGTCGGTACTTTACCACAGCTATACCACTGGTGCAATACTCTCCATTGCTGTTTTTAGCTCAGGAGGAAGTTCTGCTGTAAATACTGCCTCCTGGCCGTCTGGTAAAATGATTTTTAAAGAGAGAGCGTGTAGAGCAAGTCTTTTTAGACCAAGGTTTGCAGATTGTTCTAATCTCTTCCCAGAATAGACAGTATCACCAACTATAGGGTGGTCTATGGCCTTTAAATGCACTCTCAGTTGGTGCATGCGGCCAGTTTTTGGCATTAATTTTAGAAAAGAAAAATTCTCTCCATTCACCTCTCCAGATTTTAGAGACTCCCAGTCAGTAACAGCATCTCGAAGCTTACCTTTGGCACCTCGTTCTGCTGAACGACGGCGCCAATCTTTAGAGCTGCGTCCAATAGAACGATCTATAGTTCCCCACTTATCTTTCATCAAACCATAAACAATCGCTCGATACTCTTTTTTAACCAAACGTTCGTGGAACTGTTCTTTAAAATGTTCGAAGGCCGACTGATTTTTAACCAAAATCATTACCCCAGAAGTATCTTTATCGAGTCTGTGTACTATGCCTGACCGCTCAACTTCTTTACCATCTTGAGCAACTCGTGGTTCGCCAACGCCGCGTGCCGAAGGCACGCGGCTGACAAACCAATCCACTACCGTACCCGTAGCATCACCTCCCTCTCCATGCACTAACAAACCAGCTGGCTTATCAATTACCAGAACGTCATCATTCTCAAAAATTACCTTAAGTTCATTCATATATTAATTAGTGCAAAATAGAAAAATCTTCGTATACTTCTTTAGTTTCTCGCCACACAATATCCACTCCTTCCACCTTAGAGAGCAATGATCCTTCGTATAGATACTCAACAAATTCCTTAAGTATATCTAATTCACCTTGTGCTAATACTTCTACAGTACCGTCTGTGAGGTTGCGAGTCCAGCCGGTGAGCTTTAGCTCACCGGCTGCATCTTGCATATAATATCTATAGGCAACCTTTTGTACCTTGCCAGAAACAATACAGTGAATTTCCATCATATATTAACAACACTAAGATACACACCCTCAATCCATTAGTCTATAGTCAATTGATGTTTAGTATCTCATATATATAAGAAAGGCCACATTAATTTATATTTGTATTGCAATAAAACTCTTTTTCGATATACTATCACCCACACCAACGCGCGATTAGCTCAGTTGGTAGAGCAGCGCATTTACACTGCGAAGGTCGGGAGTTCAAATCTCTCATCGCGCACGAGCATTAGAAAAGCCGGGATGAATCCCGGCTTTTCTAATGCTCGGTTTTTAAAGAGATTTGAAAAAGTTAATCAAATACTTTCTGAGAGTTTGGAAGAAAATCAAGGTGAATTCTTTCTAGTAGAAAATTTCAATATTATTTTTTAGAGTGCATAACTAATTTGCAGCAACTCCTTGTAGGAGTATCCTGAGAATAAGCTTACTGTTTTAATAGTAAGTGAAACAACATGGAGGTTGTTATGGAAGAGAATGATGTCATTATAAGGCTCAAAAGAGCCATTGAAAGACTGGTCGAGCTACCACTTGGAGGCTGGACCTGGAAATCGGACAGGTGTCCCATCTGTTGTAATAAAAAATGAGAAGATGTTCTGGCCTGGCGCCGCTAATGCGACGCCTTTTCTTTATATTAAGGGCAAGTGCTAAAAAAATCCATTCAATAAAGCGCTTTTATTATAAAAAATCGATGTCTAAATAAGACACGCAAGGGTTTCTTCGCGATTGAAATCCATCCTTCTTGACCCCTCTCAGCAAGGGCTTATTTATAATCTTTACATATAAGTTAGTATATGTTGCTTGACTGAATAGATACTAACTAGTAAGATAGTATCTATTCACAGACTAATACATACTAAAATGAATAAAGTAAAAATATGTAAAAAAGTTCAGCAACCAACAGGGTATGACGCCTCTGTTCCTGAAAGCTTTCCAAAAGCTGAGATTTTTGAGGTACCTAAAAATATTTTACTTAAGGCAGTAGAAGCAGAGAGATTGATAGGTAAGCTTGATGGGATCACTCTCACATTGCCTGATATTAATTTTTTCCTACGCATGTTTTCATATAAAGATGCGACTTCCTCTGCACAAATAGAGGGCACTCAAGCAACAATGGCAGACGCTTTGGAAGTATCAGCGGAGATTGAGAATAATCAAACAGATGCATCTGATATCGTTTTCTATATAAATGCATTGGATTATGGAATTAAGAGATTAGAAGATTTTCCTATTTCATTAAGATTCATCAGGGAGATTCATAAAAAACTTATGGATGGGGCACGAGCGACACATTTTGCTGACCCTGGGGAGTTTAGAAAAAGCCAAAATTGGATTGGGGGAACTAATTTAACAAATGCCACTTTTATACCAGTTCCCCATACAGAAATGGGTAATAGTTTAAGTGATCTAGAAAATTTTATTTATGATGACGTATCTACATTACCTATTATATCTATAGCGTACACACATGCTCAGTTTGAAACTATCCATCCATTTTTGGATGGTAACGGTCGGGTAGGAAGATTGCTTATCACTTTTCTTTTGATGAAAAAAGGCGTTTTAGAAAAACCTGTTTTATTTTTATCTTCGTATTTCAAAAAACACAAGCGGGTATACTACGATAAGCTCAGTGGTTACCATGATAACGGTGATGTTTTTGGGTGGATAGAGTTTTTTCTTGATGGCGTTATTGAAACAGCCAAAGAGGCTATTGAAACCTCAAGTGAAATTAGAAAAATTAGAGACAGGGACATGGAAAAGATCCAAAGTCTTTCAAAGCGTGAGTCTGTAAGTGGAGTAAAAGTTTTGAATTATTTGTTTCAGTACCCTATCGTCACCACTAAGAGTGTGATGAAGGCGACAGGGTTTACTCGAGCAGGCGCGCAAGGGGTTATAGACCGATTTATTGGATTGGGTATTTTAGTGGAAGAAAAAAAAGAGAGTAACTATGATGTGAAGTATACTTATGAAGAATACTTCATGACTTTTGCTAAGTAAGTAGTTTTACTAGACTCACTGAGATTAATGGCTTGTTAATCCCTCTCGTTAGGTCTCGTTACTTGGTGGGGTCAAGTCTCTAATTCGATTACGTTCTTAAGAACTTCCTTCCCGAGCTCAACTGTTTTTTTCCTAGAAAAGGAAATAGAACCATGTCTCCGCTTGACACATTGGCACGAAAGCAAAACATTTTGCTTTCTAAAAAAGAAAATCACCACATTAATGTGGTGATTTTCTTTTTTACCAATGTGTCCCCGGTAGGAATCGAACCCACATCAAAAGGATAGAAGCCTCTCGTTTTATCCATTAAACTACGGGGACATGTTCTGCTACAGAGTACCTGCCTTTCCTTAAAAACTTTGAGCAATAATATACCGCAAGGAACTCACTAATGCCAGCTATCTTACCTCAAACATACCCTCCTCGCTTAGCGAGGCCGATTCTTCGGCACCACTATCTCCAAGAGTTTCTGTTTCCGAAATGCTCCCAACTGATTCTTCAGACTCAACATCGTTTATATCTTCTTCCACCACCTCAACCTGACCAAAAGCCCTCAAGCGTGAAAACTCTTCGGCCTTAGATTGATATTGGTCTATGGTATCAACAATCAATTCCTTATCCAAGTTGGCACCTTTTATATTGTTAGAAGTAACTATTGCTTCAAGCGAACTATGTTGAGTAAAAAGTATAAGATCATAAGAAATCACCATTGTAATAAGTACCAAAAAGATTCCTATACCAATCAACCAATCACGCATTGGAAAAACAAATCGCTGGCTCGCACGGCTACTACGACCTTGCTTTACCTTATGAACTATATTTAATATATCAGTTTTACTTATCATATATTTCCTTCTTTAACACTCACAAGTAAATGAATCCTTGCTTTCACACCCTCTAATCCTGTGTTTTCCTCAACACTTTCTCTCAATGTTAATTCAACTACCCTTTGTTGGTATGGAAGAGTCTCCATCAATGCAATCACTCTTTTCACATTCTCTGATGGACCCTGCAGATTGAATGTCATAGACAAATTATCAAAACTCCCTTCTTCTGTTGGTACAACTTGCAGCTTTTCTGTACTAATGGCAACTCCCTGCTCCAAAGCAACTGTTTCTACCAACGATAAAAAAGCTGAGGCATCTTCGTCATCTTTAATCACAAAAGAATCCAGAAGTTCTCTTTCCTCTTTTGATTCTTCAAAAGCTACTAGTATCGCTTGGCTAGTTGCATGAACTGAACGATCATCTTCTATCAACTGAATTGCAGCCAGCAAGTCTCCTCCTTGTTGGTTAACCAGCCAAAGCAAATATACATAAACTGACAAGGACAAAACCAAAGCAGCAATGCTAGCAAATAAGAATTTTTTTGTGCGGGAAGAAAACATAATTTTAATTTGTTGGAGTCACTGTTAGATTAAACCTAATATTTTTTGTTGCCGCCAAACTATCCAATGGCAACTTAGCCTCCAGAAATTCCCCACTGTTTTCAATAGCGTCAACAAAGCTGGACAATGAAGCCCTATCAGATGCTAATCCACTCAAGGCAATAGAAGGAGCCTTATCACCATTCTCACTTACAACAAACTCTGACAAACTAACTCCAGATGGTGTTATTTCTTCCAAAGTTTTTATATAAAACAGAAAAGACCTGGACTCACTGGCCTGATTAAGATGTTTGGCTAAAATAGTTGTATCTTCTATCAGAGCCTCAGCTTCCACTAAAGACTCTTTCATTTCACGCGCTGTATTAGAATCAGCAGTTAAAGCCTTGTACTGAAGACTAATAAAAAGCAGTGTCGGCAAAAGAAGTGCCACTCCTACTGCAATTGAAAAGGCTCCCAACCAACTCCAAACAGTTGCTACACGAGAAATATACTCTTTTTTTAAATTATGTTTTGCTGCTGGTGGAATAAGATTAATCATAATAAAAATTTACGAAGTGTATGAAGACAAGCCTAGTCCAACAGCAGTAGCGTAGCCATATGAATGTGGCTGATCTATAGGCGGAACATAGCTATCAATAGAAAAAGCATTGCTCCAGACATTGGCTCGTTTAGTTTCGATATCTAAACTATCACTTAAATATTCCGGCAAGCCTTTTAGGTTTGAACTACCCCCACAGAGAATTATCTCTTCGATAAACTTATCGACCTTTTCATCATGTCTATTATTCCAATACTGGATTCTGGTATTTAATTCATCCTTGATAGCAGAAACAGTACCTAACAAAGCTTCTCTCACTGCAATATTTTCTCTACTTGGTTTTAGACCTTCTGTATTTTTTAGGACGGTTAATTCCTCCTCCTCTTTTTCTCCCAACTGTCTTCGCAAAGCTGCTGACATTTCCTTTCCACCAATATCGATGGTTGATGTGTAGAGTAAGATGCCACGATTAACAATACCTATACCGGTTCTTGTCTTACCAAAATCTACTATCATATATGTACCAAGATCATCATTCGGGATAGTCGAACGAGCGATGGCCTGAGCCTCTACTTCAAACGATAGCTGCACTACTCCTGCTTCTTGGCAAGCCGAGTAATAAGCATCCACTGTTTCTTTTGCATAAGCTGTAACTGATACCACCAAAACATTTTCTTCTTTGGGGAGAGGTAAAATTTCATAATCAAAATAGGCATCGCGAGGAGACAGTGGTACGTTTTCTTCCAATTTAAATTCAAGCAAACCTCGGATTTCCTTAAACGGAGTACCGTGCGGAATTTCTGTTTCAAATATGTACGCTCTTTCTTCAGGAAGCGAAAACCGCACGTGTTCGATGCCGGTTTTTTTCTTTACCTCTTTTAAAGCCGCTGATAATTTACTAACATCATTGACCACACCTCTCTCTACTGCCCCCTCTTCAATATCAATATCACCATAATGGACTAGATCAAAAGCTTTTTCTGAGTGTGCACTTGGTTTAAAGAAAATATACTTCAGAGAAGTATCAGAAACATCAATGCCCACACTAGGCATTTGCATGTAGTTTGGTGGTGGAAAAATTGCAGCAGCTCGTTCAAGTAGCGACATATACAATAGTATACCGCAAGGAGCTCCCTCTAAATTAGAGCATCTTGATAAGGATGTATGTAGCGACCGCAGCAAACAAAATAATCGAAGTCCAAAATAGATTCTTTTTAATTAGAACCATTCCTCTTTCACCGAAATAATAAGTAAGGTACCCGACTAAAACATAGCGCAAACCTCTTCCTATTACAGTTGCCAACACAAACAATATAAAATTTCCGTGCACAAAACCTGCTGCCAGAGCAACGAGTGTATAAGGTACGGGGGTAATAGCTCCTAAGAGAGTCAAGATAAAGGTCCCTTCTTGAAAACGTTCTGCAAACGAATAAACTTGCTCAATATGACCAGTACTCAGAAAAGGTGCCATCATATCAAAAAATCCCACGGCAAATACATAAGCAGTAATCCCTCCAAGTACAGACGCCAGCGTTGTAAATACAACTCCTACAATTGCCTTTTTTTTATGAGCAATAATATAAGCTACTAGAAATGGGTCAGTAATTATGGGCACCATCAATGCAGACTCAATAAAAGAAATAAAACCCAAACCCCACAGGCCGTAAGGTGACCGTGCAGTTTTTACTGCCTGCCACTGAATTCTTTCTATAATAATTTTATTTTTGCTATTTAGCATAACTAATTAATTTTAGTGCCAGGAGGTAATGAAACGTGTGGATTCAAAAGAGCAAAAGTATCCTCATGGAGTGCCGCCAGAATCATTCCCTGGCTTTCTAGACCTCTAATAACTCTCGGTTCTAAATTAATAAGAAAAGGACACTGTCTTCCTACCAACTCTTCAGGATCAGTAAAAAATTCTCTAATTCCAGAAATTATTTGTCGCTGACCCTCTTCACCTAAATCCACAGTTAATTTAAGGAGTTTGTCTGCATCTTCTACCACCTCCGCCTCGGTAATCGTTCCGATTCGGATATCCAACTTGGCGAAATTATCGTAATTAATCATAGAAACTTTATTTACTAGTACTTCTACCTAAAAAACTATTCAGTATTATAGCAGCCGCTGAAGCGTCGACTTTTTCTCCCTTTCCTTGTATTCGCTCAGCTTCTTTTGTGGTGTATTGCTCTGGCTCTAAGTGAACTGGCAGTCCTAATTCTAGAGTAAGGTCTCCTATCAACTCTGTAATTGCTTCCTGCACCTTATTGTCTTCTCCACTGGGATGAAGAGAGTGGCCAATAACAATCTCTTTTACATCTTTTTCTTCGCACAGTCTTGTTAATACATTCAAAAAAGCATCATCATTTTTTATCACTTCATACGGAAAAGCCATAAGCCCATCTTCATCAGTGAGAGCCAAGCCAACCTTTTTAGTACCATAGTCAATTCCTAAGATTCTCATCACTACAGGATAGCATAATTCATTTCTGGTATACTGGTTTAAAGACCTTTTATGAAAAGAAAGCCAAATTGTAAGTGCTGTATATGCCAAGTACCAATATATAGACGACCAAATCAGATTAGCAGCGGTAATGTCTACTGCTCCTTATCATGCACTGGAAAAGGGCAACAAAAAAATAAATCTTGTAAAATCTGCGGAGAAAATTACATTGGAGCCAAAAGAACTTGTTCGCGATCCTGTGCTAATATAGCCAGGACTGGCATAAAATATACAAAAGATGGTAAGTTTAATAAGGCATATCAAGGAGCCTTATTAAAAAATAAGGTTGCTGCGAAACGAGGAGGTAAGTGCGAGAGATGCGGTCAAGATAACTACGCAATTCTCCAAATACACCATAAAAAAGAACGGCATCGTGGTGGCACTGACAGAATTAATAACCTGGAGTTATTATGCCCTAACTGTCACACTACTCATCACCTTGGAAAGAGTTTGTTTAGTCTATAGAATAATGATAAAGTAGCACGCACAATTAGTACACACGGAGGGATGGCTGAGTTGGTTGAAGGCGGCGGTCTTGAAAACCGTTAAGGGTTTACGCCCTTCGAGGGTTCGAATCCCTCTCCCTCCGCCAATTTACACTTTTGCCCGAAACGGCAGAATGTGGAGTGTCGCAAAGCGACACCAAATGCCAAGAACGCGCTACGCGCCAAGGTTTTTTCAAGTCTATGGCGAGCGTGCGCTCGGCGATGTGGAAGTTCGAACCAATCTTTTTGAGAAAATCCCGACCCTGTTCGGGATTTTCTTGTAAAGCGATTTTTTCGGCTTGGTTAGTGGCTTTTAGGAAACGAATCAAAGGTTCGAACCGATTATCGCTCTTTTGCTTTGAAGCGGTTAAATTCTCCGAAATATCGATTTTCTGATTGAGCAGTTTTGTCTTTTTTGCAATATATTCTTCTTGCGACAATGCTCCATTTAATTGCAAATCAAGCAAACTATCCAACTTCTGCTCAATCTCAACTAACTCATTTCGTAGCTTCAATGCAAAAGAGCTTTCCGCTTGAAATATCTCCGTGCGTTCCTTTTCTAATTCTTGCACGCACACATCTACCCAAGCGGAAGACAAAGAAACTTTTTTGATTTCCTCTTGAATTTGAGAAGTGATGAGTTCTTCACGGACATATTTTTGCGAACAAGGATTTTTTCGTTTGGTACATCGCAAATAATTATGACCTTTTTGTGTTTCTGTAGTGATAAAACATCCGCACTCTCCGCAATAGAAAAATCCTCGATATACAAAGGGCTTTAAATTTCTTCCCTTAGGTTTCGATTTCTTCTTCATCACTTCTTGAACTGAATCAAAAAGTTTCTTTGTGATAATCGGTTCATGCTTTCCGTCGTGAAATTCACCATTGTATCTGATGACACCATAGTAAATTGGATTTTTGAGCATGTACTGATAATTTGATATGGAAAGCAATTTACCTTTCTTCCCAACCAAGCCGACTATGTTGATTTTCTTTCGGATTTCAGAAAGGGGGTATTCGCCAGAAGCGTAGATTTCAAAGGCCTTGCGGATATACTTTGCTTTTTCTTTATCTACCACGATACATCGCTTCTCTTTATCATTCACATAGCCAAGTGGCGCATAAGCAGGCCAAATACCATTGCGAAGCTTCTGGCGAATACCCCTCCTTATATTTTCCGAAAGATTATCAACATAGTATTTCGATTGTCCAAAAGCGATACTCAACATAAATTTTCCTTGCGGAGTTGAATCAAACCAAAAAGTTGGGAATTTTAGCGTGGATATTTTGCCCGTATCTATGAGATAGATTATCTTCCCACCGTCTATACTATTTCTCGCCAATCTATCGGGGTGCCACGCTACAATTCCTTCGGCTTCGCCTTCCTCTATGCGAGCGATCATGTCATTGAAAATATCTCTGCCCGGCTCTTTGGCAGTCTTACTCTCTATAAATTCGCGAACCACATTCAGTCCCTCTTTCTTCGCATACTCTTGCAACTCAAAGAGCTGGGCTTCAATAGATAAAACCTGTCGCTCTGGCTCATCCGTAGACTTGCGAGCATAGAGGAAGAACTTTTTGGTTTGATGATTCATATTATTCATGCTTGTATTGAAAACTTAGCTTTTGGACAATTGAAATTAAAGTTCGCTTTACATCGCCCATAGGGCGAACAAAAAGATTGGTTGCAAAACTTCTGTTTTGCTTTGAGCAAGGCTCAAACGAACTTCCACATCGCCGAGCGTACGCTCGTCGTGGGCTTGAAAAAACCTTGGCGCGTAGCGCGTTCTTGGCATTCTGTGTCGCTTTGCGACACTCCACATTCTGCCGTTTCGGGCAAAAGTGAAAATTGGCGGTGTTTCTTGGATAAAGTTCGAACTCTTTACGAACAAAATCCGCAGGATTTTGATTAACTTCGCACGCGCGGAGCGCGTGGTGGCTCTAAACTTAATCTTACGC
>Ga0222673_1000036_pt1 | contig 81833 bp, 75 predicted proteins | sample AntAcemetagen801_FD_179845 | JGI IMG/M metagenome (GOLD analysis project Ga0222673, IMG submission 179845) | Saline water microbial communities from Ace Lake, Antarctica - #801 | ecosystem: Environmental > Aquatic > Non-marine Saline and Alkaline > Saline | place: Antarctica: Ace Lake...
AATTTCCAAAAACATCCGGGAAATGAGTTCCTTGTTTAGGTTTTGCACCTGCACCGGTTACTCCGGACTTAGAGTCGATTACAATGGATGATGGATGAATGATTCCGTACTTCAATAGGGGGGCAAGTGCTAAAATTGCTGATGTGGGATAACAGCCCGGATTCCCAATCAGTCTGGCATTGCGGATCTTGTCTCTAAAGAGTTCTGGAAGTCCAAATACGGCTTCTGCAAGGAATTTTGGGGCGGTATGTTCTTTTTTATACCATTTTTCATAAATGGATTGATTTGAAAACCTAAAATCCCCTGAAAGATCTATTGTGATAAATTGATCAATTCCGTGTTCTTTAACAAAATCCATAGAAATACCGTGTGGAAGTGCCAAAAATACCAAATCAGGTTTGTAATTAGATATCTCCTGAACGCTTTTTAAGTTGATGTCAACAGCATCCATCAGGTGTGGATGAATCTCACTTATTTTTTTTCCGGCATGGCTTTCACTGGTTACAAATTCAATGGATACATCAGGATGTTGACTCAATAGTCGAACGAGTTCAGATCCTGTGTAACCGGTTGCCCCAACAATTCCTACTTTATATTTAGTCATTCTTTTCAATAATTTTAATCGATTCTATCAGTGTATCTACAACGATATCAATTTCCTCTTTTGATATGATCAATGGAGGTACCAATCGAATGACATTATTAGAAGCACAATTTGAGAGTACCCCTCTTTTAAGCATCTCATTAACAACGTCAGCACCGGGAAATGCAAGCTCAACCCCAATCATAAGTCCTTTTCCACGAACCTCCTTAATAGCACTCCAGTTCGTTGATAGATCTTCTAAACGTGTCTTCAGATAATTCCCTCTGATTCTGGCCATATCACAAACATCTTCCTTTTCTATGATTCTTAGTGTTTCCAACGCAACAGCACAGGCTAATGGATTGCCTCCATAAGTTGTACCATGACTCCCATGCTCAAATGCTTTTGAAATATCATCTTTTGCTGCTACTGCACCAATTGGAAAACCCGATCCCAATGCTTTTGCCATTGCCACAATATCGGGCAGAATACCATAGTGTTGGTAGGCAAACATTTTTCCGGTTCTCGCGATTCCGCACTGCACTTCATCTAGAATCAGCGGAACGTCATATTCGTCGCATAGTGAACGTGCCTTAGACAGAAATTCAGGAATTACCTCTACAATGCCGCCTTCCCCTTGAATAGTTTCAATGACAATTCCGATAACATTCTCATCCATTCTTTTTTCAAGTGCCTTCACGTCATTGTACGGAATCCTGTCAAAACCGGAGGGGATGGGATCATAACCGAACTGATACTTATCCTTACCCATCGCTATTGTACCCAATGTTCTTCCATGAAACGAGTTATCCATTGTTAGAATAACACCCGTTTTTCCTTTTTGAAATGAATAACGCCGAGCTAATTTTATAGCTCCTTCAACGGCCTCCGCTCCACTATTACAGAAAAAAACACGGTCTAACCCGCTAACTTCGACCAGTTTTTCAGCAAGATTACTCTGCGGTTCATTGTAATAGAAGTTTGAGACATGCATTAGCTTTGCCGATTGTTTCTGTATAGTTTTAACTATATCGGGGTGACAATGCCCCAAACTATTAACTGCGATTCCTGCTAAGGCATCTATATATTCATTTCTCTCATCATCCCAAACTTTACACCCTTTACCTTTAACCAACGTAATTGGGTATCGGCCATATAGATCAAAGTGATATTTTTCTGCTTTTTTTCGGGCTGGTTGCTTTCCAAATACAGACTTCACTGATTTTATTAATTTTCCGGAAATGTTTGTAACCATAAATTAACCTTCTTCAATCGGTTTAATATTTTTATTTGAATGAGTTATAAATGCTAATTATCACCGTAGATGATCTTTGTACCCAATAAATCTTCTGTTAGCAATATACGTAATAATTCATACCTATTTGTTCCATTGGCTATATTCACAATATTAACACCCTTTTTTAAAGCAGTTAAACAGGATTCTATTTTTGGAATCATACCTCCCTGGATAACTGTTCCCATTAATGCTTCTGCCTCTCCAATATTCAATTTGTGGATCAATGAATTTGGATTATCTACATCTTTCAATAATCCATTAATATTGGACAGTGCAACATAATGTTCTGCCTTTAAAGCGCCGGCAATATGTCCTGCAAACATATCAGCATTAACATTATAGGTTTCTCCATCTTCTCCAATACTGATAGGGGAGATAACAGGTAGGAAATCATTTGAAATCAGAAGTTCTATAAGACGTGTATTGACAGATGAGATATCACCAACAAAACCCAGATCCTGTTTTGAATCTTTTTCACCTGATTCCAATACATGAAATCGTTTAATTGTTTTCACCATACCAGCATCTTTACCGGAAATACCCACAGCCTCAATATTGTACTGTTGGAATAATTTGACAAATTCCTTGTTTAATGCACCACTGAGAACCATTTCAATATATGAGATGGTATTACTATCCGTTTTTCGATGCCCACCAATAAAATGTGAACGAATCCCAACTTCTTTAAGTAGTTTCTCAATATCGATACCACCACCATGTATAAGTATTGGAATTATGCCCAATGACTTTAAGGTCACAATTTGTTCAATAATGTGAACTTTTACCTTCTGGTCAATAAGTGCGTTACCACCTATTTTTATCACTACAATTTTACCACGTAATGATTCGGATAAGTGTTGATCATACCTAATTTCTGATAAGTAAGATTGAATAAAATTTTGATCTCTGTTCATATCCTAATGGGTACTGATCTAAGATTTATAACTTTGGTATGTAAGATAAACAATGAAACATAAAAACAGATCATGAATACACATGGATTCCTTTTATATAAAACAGATTCACTATTTAATAGTTTCAGCTCTTTCTGATCGGTGATAATCGCATTCAAAAGTGGTATCTTACAAATCAATAAGCCATGATATAGATTTTTTTAACAGAGTTTTATACATATGAGTAAAATTTTAAATGAATTAAGGGATGCAGCAGTCTCTTTTGCCAGAATCGCGGGTCAATCAACGTTAAAGTATTATCAGAATTCTTTTGATATTGATTATAAATCTGATAATTCACCGGTTACGATTGCGGACCGTGAAGCTGAAATGAGTATTAGAAATAATATAAATAAACACTTTCCGCATCATGGAATCATTGGTGAAGAGTTTGGAAAGGAAAATGAAGATAGAGAAGTTGTTTGGGTTCTGGACCCGATTGATGGAACTAAATCATTTTTACATGGAGTTCCATTTTATACAACGTTAATTGGAATACTTATTAAAAATAAACCAGAGGTAGGTGTAATTTATGCACCGGCTTTGGATGAAATGGTGTCAGCAGCGACAGGTTTGGGATGTGATTTCAATGGCAAAAAAGCAGCTGTCAGAGATTGCAAAAAATTGAGTGAAGCCACATTTTTAACTACAGATATAGATTCATTTTACGATCATGGATGGGCAGAGAACCTTTCAGAACTGATGAGTCAAACAAAATACCATAGAACCTGGGGAGATGCATATGGACATATGATGGTCGCTATTGGTAGAGCTGATATCATGGTGGATGCAGTTTTGAATGTTTGGGATGCGGCTGCGTTATTACCGATTTTGCAGGAAGCCGGAGGAAGTTATTCGGATTTGAAGGGTGTATCAACCATTCAAACGGGCAATGCACTCTCAACCAACAAATTTTTAAAGAATGAGATTATTAAAATATTTGAAAAAAAAACCAGTTAAGACCATGTTTAGATTTTCTGCTACACTCATTTTATGGGTACTGTTTACAACTACTGTTCAATCTCAGAGTTGGGATTATGAGAAATATCCGGAACGTAATTTAAAATTCACACACCTTGATGCTGATATTCGGTTGTCTTCGGATCCCGTTATCTCTGGTGATATCATCTATACGGCAAGTCTGTTAAGAGATTCTGTAAATACCGTGCAATTTCATGCTACCGGTGTAAATGTAATTTTAGTAGAAGTAAATGGTGTATCAAATAATTATCAATTTCGTGAAAATCAGCTGATCATTGATTTAGAAAGTAGTTATGAAAAAGGTGAGGTTATTCAGATTAGAATACAATATGATGCCAACCCACAGTTTGGTCTTCATAAAAACACAAATGGTACAGTTTGGACCTCATTTTTACCGAATTCCATTCAGCATTGGATGCCGGTATTTGAAAACCCGGGCGTTACTTTAACAACAAATATTGTATTTACTCACCCTTCAGAGTTAACTATTGTTTCAAACGGTAGAGGAGGCGAATCAGAAATAATTAATGTAAATGAATCTGAAACTACGTTTTCATCAAATAGATCTATTCCGGTAACAGGGCTCTCTTTTGTGGCTAGTGATTTTTCAAATTCAATTAATACATTGAGTACCGGTTCAAATAGTACAGCCGCTGTGCGAGGATTTGGAAGTAGATCTGACTCTCAAATTCACTTCTATTCCGAAACTGAGTACCCTGATCTTGAAGTATTACTCCAATATACAGTCCGAAATTATAGGGCTGTTGAAGAGTTTTTATCTTTTCAATATCCATTTAGAGACCTACATTTTGTACTTCTTGAAGACGACTTTTTAGAGGTTAAGAATTACGGTGCGGGTATCAATTATCTATATCTAAACAGGGGGGATCTAAGACGTCAAATTAACAGGTCGATTTCGGCACAATGGGCCGGTGCTTATTTAAGAGAACATCAGTGGGAGAGTCCTGATGCTATTCTATTTATTCAGGCATTTATTTCAGATCATATTTTTGAGAGTGAAAGTGAAAGTGAAAGTGAGTTTATTAACGATGATTTAATTCCATATAACAAACTATCCGATAGTGCGCTATTAAAATGGACTGAATTCCTTCAATCATCTGATTCGGACAAATTGAAAGAAGATTTCATGGCGATCAAAGAGCTATTTTTTAATGCTGGAAACAGAACAATAGATTGGGAACAACTTTCACTTGAAATCTATCGTGAAACCGGAAGAAGTTATTTTAATGGCATTGAATACAATGAATCCGTAGAGGAAGAACCAGTGCACTCCGAATACTCAGTAAATATTGAATGGGTTGAAATGGAGAACAGTTTAAATCTATTTTTTGAAGCTGTTCAAAATCCAATAGATGAATTGGTCACAATTGAACTGGTTGAACGAAATTTGAGTGGTCAGAAAATTCATGAATTATCCATTACCGGAGAAAATGACGGAGTAGTGGTTATGGTCTCCCCATCAATCGAATATGTTACTTTAAATATTGTGGATCGGGATGATTTAATTTTAAATGTTAATAAACCGTTTCTTTTCTGGATTGCACAATTAAGAAGAGATACTGATCCGGTAAGAAGGGTTGAAGCGGCAAAAGGCCTCTCCATAGTTCGTGATAATCCTGACATTCAGCTCGCACTAAACGATATATTAAGAACGGAAACGAATCCACAGGTATATGCAGAAATTTTAAGATCAATGTCTGTTTTAACAAATGGAGCATCCGGTACCGAAGAGCGTTTTATTCAATATTCATCGAATGACCAACATAGAGACATTCAGTTCGCTGCAGTTGAAGCTCTGGCTAACTATCAAGAAAATGAGAGGGTTATCGGAAGGTTGAATACAATCATTACTCAAACAAACTTTGAACGTGTTAGACATCAGGCTATATCATCTCTTGCCTCCATTACAACAGCAGATCGTTTTAGTACTCTTTCCAGGAATATGATAACAAGGGAGAAAATATTAAGTGATGTGCCCTTTATTTTAAACAAACTGGCCGATAAAGGTGAGCTATCATTAGCAGTTGAATTAGCTGAGCCTTTTTTATCTGATCTGTTTCCAACTTCGGTTAGACTAAAATCACTGGAATTAATCGAAAATTACGATAAATCCGTTTCAAATTGGATGAAAAGACTACCCGGTTTACTCAGTGACAACAACCCCGCGATTCGACTGGCTGCAACTGAAAATTTATACAAGCTAAACAGCCAACAAAAAGAAGAGCTAATAGAAAATGCTCTTGAAATTGAATTCGATGAAAGAATTCGAATACGTTTAGAAAATTAAATTCATTTTCATGGAAATTATATATTTGTTTGGAAGTTTTACCGAACAAATCTTAAACCATAATAATGAATTTTTATGACTGTTTAATCCATCTTAATAAATCTTTATAACTTGCTGTAGATCCATAACTTAAGATTCCCACCTTATATATTTTTGAGCTTACCCACATCGTTCCGGCAAATGTAATGATCATTAAAATAATTGCAGTTGCGATCTGCCAAAACGGGACCTCTGTAATTGCAATTCGGGTTACCATGAGAATGGGGGAGAAAAATGGGATTATAGAACTAACTACTGAGAGAATACTATCCGGACTCCTCCAGGTGTGAAACATGATGAAATAAGATATAAAAATCGGAAGTGCAACCGGCATCATCAATTGTTGAGTATCGGTTTCAGAATCAGCAGCAGATCCAATTGCGGCAAAAAGGGAGCTGTACAATAAGTAACCTAAAATAAAGAAAAGGATGAAATAGATGATCAATGATGGAGGCAGTGATGGAAGATCCAAAAATGCAGGCAGTTCCGCTTCAACTGCTGCCATATCTCCAGTCATTTGAGAAGAGGATTCCATAAGGGATAGAGCAATCGGACCTGCTATTGCAGACAAACCTGTAAATGTGATGATCCAAATTCCAAATTGTGTTATAGCCAAGGCACCCACACCTGCCATTTTTCCAATCAACAATTCAATAGGTCTAACCGACGAGGCAATGACCTCCACTATCCGGTTTGTTTTTTCTTCAATTACCCCTCTTGTTACATATCCGCCGTAACTAAAGATGGATATGAAGATTACGATCCCCAATAAAAAGCCGACAAAGGAGAGAAAAACAGTGTCATCATCCTCTTCCAGTCCCTCGCGAGTCAACCTTCTTGAATTTAAACTAATTCTTTCGTCATAAATTTGTTTTACATCATCAGAAACATCTGCTCTACGAAGTTTTTCCTCTCTGATAACTTCTCTTAAATCTGACTCAACAGACATTAAAAATTCCATCCCACCGCTGCCACTATAGATCAGCTCCGGATTTTGTCCGGCCGAAACATTTTCTTCTGAAATTATGATATAACCGGTTAAGTCATCAGTCTGTACCATAGATCTTAAAGAATCCAATGAGAGGTCCATTTGATCAAGATATCGATCCGGATTGATATCGTATAAAGACTGAAAGATTTGACCGGTTTCATCTTTTACCCCGATTTCAAATGTCTCGTCACTTTCCCATACCTGTATAAACACCATCACACCGATAAATGCCGCAAAACCAAGTGGGACTAAAATAGTAGCCCATATAAACCCTTTACTTCTTACTCGGGTGATATATTCTCTTCTTAATACTAAAAATATTTGTCTCCAATTCATGATAAAAGGGCCTCTTGAGATTTGATATTGTCTTCTCCAACAGTAGAAATGAATATTTCATTGAGGGAAGGTTCAACGAGTTGGAATTTATGAACTTCAGCGTGTTTCATTGCAGTATGCAAAATATCCTGATGATTCAGATCCCCTAATATTCTGATTTCTGCAAAATTAGTAGATCGATTATTAATTCGAACATTTTCAAACGTATCCAGGAATGAATCATCACCTTGAAATTCCAGTAAAACGGTGTTTTTGCCGAAATCTTTTTTTACGTTCCTTAAATTTCCAGTTAACACAACCTTCCCATTGTTGAACAGACAGATATCATCACACATCTGTTCTACTTGCTCCATTCGGTGGGTAGAAAAAAGGATTGTTTTACCCTCTTTTCTAAGTTCAATAATAATCTCTTTTAATAGTTCGCTATTGATGGGATCCAATCCGCTAAAGGGCTCATCAAAAATGTAAATATCGGGATCGTGTACGATAGTAGAAATGAACTGAATCTTTTGACTCATCCCTTTTGATAACTCACCTACCACTTTTCCATGCCAATCTTCGGCGCCAAACCGCTTAAGCCAGTATTTAATTTTGGTACGAGCGTCTGCCGTTGTCATTCCTTTTAATTGAGCCAGGTAGATTAATTGTTCACCTACTTTCATTTTTTTATAAAGCCCACGTTCTTCAGGCATGTAGCCAATCATTTTTTGAGTCTTTGGGCTTACCGGTATTCCATTGATAATGATTTTACCTTGATCCTGTGGCATGATATAATTTATCATTCGTATAGTGGTTGTTTTGCCGGCACCATTGGGACCCAGTAATCCGAAAATCTTACCTCTCTCGACATTAAATGACACATCATTTACGGCAATTGTTTTTCCAAAGGATTTACTTAAATGTTCTACTTGAATTGTGTGCATTATCTTTTCCGGGTTTATTTTATAGATTCATAATTAAAACAAATATTGTAAATGGTTTTCCAAAAAAGGAAAACTTAAATCACTGAAAATTCACATTTTATTTAGTATGATAAAAACCACTGAAGATAAAAAAGGAATTGAGGTTAAGAAAATATTATCTCTTTGCAGAATGCGATAAGTTTCCTTTACTTTATTTTTAAATATATCGTGCAGTTACGAACCTGAATAAATTAAGTTTCGGAATTTATGAACATTATACATATCTCTGCTGAATGTTATCCGGTTGCAAAAGCAGGGGGGTTGGGTGATGTAGTAGGAGCTCTGCCTAAATATTTAAACAGAACCGGAAACATGGCTTCTGTAGTATTACCACATTATCATAATAAGTGGTTACAGAGTGCAGAAACAGACTTGATTTTTGAAAGTGAGGCATTGCTAGGGTCGTCACTCTTTTCGTTTCGAGTAAGTAAATTATTAAAACCCGACTTAGGATTCGATCTGTTTTTGATCGATATACCCGGCAGATTTGATCGCCCGGGAGTCTATTTGGACCCATGGTCCGGATACCCCTATTGGGATGAAAAAGAGCGTTTTTTCTCTTTTCAAATTGCTGCCCTTGAATGGATCAATCAAAAAAAGAATAGACCGGATATTATTCATTGTCATGATCATCATACAGCTCTTATTCCTTTTATGACATCTTATACAAATCGGTTTAACGGACTGAAAAATATACCTACGGTATTGACTATTCATAATGGAGAGTACCAAGGAAGATATGATTTTGGCAGCACTGTACTACTTCCAGAATATGATCCGTACAAAGCCGGGATTTTGGATTGGGATGGACAATTGAATGCACTGGCTGCAGGAATAAAATGTGCGTGGAGGGTGACAACCGTTTCCGGTGGTTATCTGAAAGAACTTCAGGAATTTTGTCATGGTCTTGAAATATTACTTAGGGATGAAAGCGCAAAATCCATTGGAATATTAAATGGCATTGATACAGAAGTATGGGATCCTGCTACCGATGAATATCTGGATGAAAATTACACATTGAGGAATTACAAGGTTGGAAAATCTAGAAATAAAGAGTTATTGGGTAATTTCTTTAAACTGGATATAGATAAACCTCTTTTTTCATTTATTGGCAGACTGGTAAAGGAAAAAGGTGCCGATCTGTTGCCCGATATAATCAGGGAATGTAAAAAGAGGGGAATTGATGCTTCGTTTTTAATTTTGGGGACCGGCGATCCATATTTACACTCCGTGTTTGAAGGATTAGAAAACGAATGTGTAGGTTATTTTGATTCGAGGCTTGAGTACAATGAGAAACTTGCGCATTTAATCTATGCAGGAAGTGATTTTATCATGATGCCATCTCGAGTTGAACCATGTGGTTTGAATCAATTATATTCGATGAGATATGGTACCATACCAATCGTACGAAAAGTAGGTGGTTTAGCTGATACTGTGATCGACATCGAAACTGAAGGAGGATATGGAATTGTATTTGAAAATTTTGATCTTAATGCAGCTGTTGAGTCGATTACAAGAGCCGTTGCTCTTTACAACAGCAATAAAAAATATAGTATGATTCGTCGAAAAATAATGTCACTGAATTTTTCTTGGATCAAAGCAGCCGAAAATTATGTTAATATGTACCAAACAATGAATTCAAAACAGGAGTAGATATGACTGAAAAAACTATTGCAATTATTTTAGGTGGAGGCAGAGGTACTAGACTTGATCCATTAACCAGACATAGAAGTAAACCGGCTGTTCCTATAGCGGGAAAATATCGACTTGTCGACATTCCGATTTCAAACTGCTTAAACTCTTCTATTCGGAAAATTTTTGTATTAACTCAGTTCAACTCTGCATCGCTGAATCGTCATATCAAAAACACATACAATTTCGACCTTTTTTCACGTGGATTTGTAGATATTTTAGCCGCTGAACAAACGCCTAAAAGCACGAATTGGTTTCAGGGAACCGCAGATGCTGTCCGTCAATCTCTTCATCATCTGGCCAATTATGAGTATGAACATGTTTTGGTTCTGTCCGGAGATCAGTTATACCAAATGGATTATCGCAAACTCCTGGAAGTGCATAAAAAAGATAATGCAGATTTGACGGTTGCAACCATACCGGTTACCGCAAATGAAGCCACTGAATTTGGAATCATGAAAACGGATAAAGATGGAGCTATTGAAAGTTTTGTAGAGAAACCATCTGCTGATGAGTTAGATAAATGGGCATCTGAAACCTCTCCTGAAATGAAGGACAAGGGACGTAATTATCTGGCTTCTATGGGTATATACGTATTTAATAAAGAGATCATGCTTCGAATGTTTAATGAGAATCCGGATGCTACTGATTTTGGTAAAGAAATAATACCTAAAGCGATTGCAGAGGGGAGTAAGGTTTCAAGTTATTCTTTTGATGGATATTGGACTGATATCGGAACCATTAGTTCATTCTTTGAGGCAAATCTAGAACTTTGTGAGACCATTCCGAAATTTAACCTCTATGACAATGAACAGTTAATTTATACAAGAGCAAGATATCTGCCTGCTTCTAAATTAACCGGTACAAATCTAGAAAAAGTATTGATTGCTGAGGGATGCATTATTGAAGCAAGCCGTATTGAAAGGTCAGTGATTGGAATCCGGTCACGAATTGGAAAAGGTACTACAATCGAATCTTCAATCGTAATGGGAAATGATCAATTTGCAACACCCGAAGATATCAAGAACCAATCCGATGGTTTACCTTTGATGGGTGTGGGGCAACGATGCTTTATAAGTCGAACCATTGTAGATAAAAATGCCAGAATAGGGAATGATGTAAAAATCACTGGTGGTTCACATTTAAAAGATGGTGAATATGAAAACCACTTTGTCGTGGATGGAATTGTGATTATTCAGAAAGGTGCTGTCATTCCGGATGGGTATAGTATCTGATCCAAAATAGAGAGTCCGTCCATAGTTGAATGGACGGACTGAAATTTACAACATCTCTTTAAGTGTTATTCCGATTTCTGCCGGACTCTCAGCTACCGTCACACCTGCATCACGAAGTGCATTCTTTTTATCTTCTGCCGTTCCTTGTCCACCGGAAATAATTGCCCCGGCATGCCCCATTCTTCGGCCCGGAGGTGCGGTACTGCCGGCAATAAATGCAACAACAGGTTTTTTTACATTCTCTTGAATATATGCAGCAGCCTCTTCTTCGGCTGAGCCACCGATCTCACCAATCAACACAATGGCATCGGTATCAGGATCTTCATTAAACAGTTTTACTGCATCCGTATGTGTAGTTCCAATCACCGGATCTCCACCAATTCCGATAGCCGTACTTTGCCCTAAACCCACTTTTGTTAATTGATCTACAGCTTCATAAGTGAGTGTACCGGACCGTGAGATGAGGCCAACAGAACCGGGAGTGAAAATCATAGCCGGCATAATACCAACTTTAGCTTCACCCGGAGTGATAACACCAGGACAGTTTGGTCCTACCAATGTAGCACCATGATTTTTACATACTTGTTTTGCTTTTATCATATCCTGTACGGGAATTCCCTCAGTAATACAGATAATAACCTTGATTCCGGACACAGCTGCTTCCATAATCGCATCGGCTGCAAAGGGTGGTGGGACAAAGATTACGGAAGTGTTTGCCCCTTCATTTTCCACTGAATCAGCTACAGTATTAAATACCGGCTTATTGAGATGTTTCTGACCTCCTTTACCGGGAGTAACACCGCCAACAATATTTGTTCCATACTCAATCATTTGCCCCGCGTGGAACGATCCTTCACTTCCCGTAAACCCCTGAACAATTAAACGGGTCTTTTTTCCAACTAATACACTCATGTAGACAGGTTATTTAATTAAATTTTAAGATAATTTCTTCAATATCAAATATACTACCATTGTTTAAGATTGCCAAAGCTGTCAATTGGTTTTATGCCAATAAATCAAATGATTTAAACTTTGTTGAGAAGATTCATTTTTGGTATCATTTTGTTATGATAAATGATGATAAAAAAGAGGAGATAAGAGCAACCGCTGATATTGTGGAAGTAGTGGGAGACTATGTCAAATTAAAGAAATCTGGTAGTGGTTTTAGTGGTTTATGTCCTTTTCACAATGAAAAAACACCATCATTTCATGTTACTCCTAAGCTAGGTATATATAAGTGTTTTGGTTGTGGCGAAAGTGGGGATGTTTTTAGTTTTGTCATGCAGATGGAAGGAATCAGCTTCCCTGAGTCGCTTCGTTCACTTGCAGATCGATATGGTATCGACATTCCTGATGAGCATATTGATGGAGAAGATGAATCTACTCAGTTGAGAGAGGGTGTACTTCATGTCCTGAAGTTCGCAGGTTTATATTTTTATAGAAATTTATTGGAGAGTAATGAGGCAGAAAATGCCCGGAATTATCTTGAAAAAAGAGGGTACAGTAAAAGTATCTGGAGAGCATTTGGATTGGGTTATGCTCCAACCCATTCAGGACTTTTAAAAGCTGCTCAAAAAGAGGGATTAGATGAAGAGTATCTATTGGAGGCGGATTTAATTAAACCAAGTAGCAGAGGAGATGGGCACTATGATACATTTCGAGATCGACTGATTTTTCCAATATTTAATCCGGCCGGAAGAGTGATTGCATTCGCGGGAAGAATATTGGATCAGGAAAAAAAGAGTGCCAAATATATCAATTCGGCCCAGACTCTTGTTTATAACAAAAGTGAAGTTGTTTATGGGATTAATTTTGCAAAAAATGAGATTCGTAAGGATGAAGAAGTGATTCTTGTAGAAGGGTATACGGATGTAATCACGATGAATCAGTTTGGTGTAAAAAATGTAGTTGCATCAAGTGGTACATCATTGACACCCTCTCAGATCAAGATCTTAATGAGATACGGAAAAAAAATCGTAATGATTTATGATGCAGATTCTGCCGGACAAACCGCTATGGTGAGGGGTATGGATATTGCCCTGGAACAAGGGATGAATGTTCAATTAATGGAATTGCCGGAGGGTGAAGATCCGGACTCATTTATTAAACAGTTTGGGAAAGAATCATTTGTCGAGTTCAAAAATAAACATGCAGAAGATTTTGTGACGTTTACAATACATAAAGCTGAAAAAGAGGGCGAAATGGATGGCCCATCTGAGAGGGCAGATGTTATTAAGGGTGTACTAAAAAGTATTGCATTGATACCTGGTGAATTAGATCGGTCTTTCTATGTACAACATTTACATCAAAAGACACAAAAATATAGAAGAGGTTCCGATCGGGAGCTGTTTAATCAGTTAGATTTAATCATTATTGAGAATAAAAAACAGAATAAATTTAGAAATCAAAGAGATACGAGATCACAGCAAATCCAATCCAATCAGATAGAATCTGATTCCCACTCTCATTCAGGTCGTGAACCTAGAAAAAGTGTACCCGTATCTGCAAACAAAAAAAGACTTCCTTATGAGATGGAGGCGATTCGATTACTGTTGCAGTATGGAGAAGATATGAGAAACTTTGTTGGACACAATATTGGGGAAGATCATTTTGAAGATCCTGAAATACAGGTATTCTATAATGATATTATGAATCGCCACATCAATAAAGAGGAGATTACGATTGAGTATTATATGTCTCAAAATCAACCCTTTCCAACTCTTTTGGCAGATATATTGTTTGAAAGACATTCAGTAAGTGAAGAGTTGGCCAAGAGAACGGGAGGGGAGTTTAGAAGAGATAAAAACCCTGTTCGAAATGCAAAATCAACATTGCGTACGATTCAGTTACGATATTTGGAACGAAAATGGGATGAACTTTACCAACGTATCAAAAATTCAAGTGACGATGAAAGATTGAAATTGACGCAAGTTCAGCAGAATTTAACAAAAGAGATTAATCGAATTAAAAGCTCTACTCCGGACGAATTGTTTGATGATCCTGAATTTGCAAAAAATGAACCCCAAATGGGTAAAAAGAAATTTGAATACACGATGAAAAAGAAAAATGAGTAAACAAAAAGATTTAGAATTAGCTAAAAAAGCTGCCAGAGAAGCTATTAAGACGATAAATGAGTATAAAAAAAGAGGGATCAATATACGGCAAAAAGGATTTCATGATTTGGTAACTGACGCAGATGTGGCAGCAGAAAAAACCATACTCGAAATCATAAAAAAAGAGTATCCAGAAGATCAGATTTTAGCTGAAGAATCTGCGAGTCACTCTTCACTAACCGATCAGCGAACCTGGATCATAGATCCTATTGACGGTACAACAAATTTTGCTCATGATTTTCCAATTTACTGTGTATCCGTTGCTCTATGGATAGATCGTAAACCATCCGTAGGTGTTGTTATTGAAGTGAATAGAAATGAAGAATTTAGTGCAATATCAGGCGAAGGAGCGTGGTTAAATGGAGAGTCGATATCCGTTTCGGAGGAAAAAAGTATCGATAAAGGATTTGTTGCAACAGGATTCCCCTACAATGATCTCTCTATGATTGATCCCTTTTTGAATCTTCTTAAACTTTTCATGGAAAAATTACAGGGTTTAAGAAGACCGGGTTCTGCATCATATGATATGTGTTGTGTTGCTTGTGGTCGGTTTGATGGGTTTTATGAATATTCATTGCATATATGGGATGTGGCTGCGGCTTCACTGATCATTCGTGAAGCAGGCGGTATTGTTACAGATTGGAATGGTGAGGAGGGATGGGCTTTTGGTCAAAGAGTGGTTGCAGGTAATGCCGTATTTCATAAATATCTGTTGGAAAAAATTATAGAGTATATTCCGGATGCAGTTCGGAAAAATAAGGAGTAGTATCGTGCAGAATATAATTCATAACTGTTGACTTCTTTTAGCAGGAATTATAAAAGTACAGAGTTAAAAATGAAATGTAATTGTCACGTATCTGAAAATTAAATAAATCGATTCGTATCATTTCGTAAAATACTTTAATCACGGTTGATTGCTTCAATTAATTTATTTAGATTCATTCTAAATTAAATACTAATCTATTCTAAAATCAAATGAAGCATCTAATTACGTTATTATCCACTCTTTTTCTGCTATCAGCTTGTTCTCAGGAGGAAGTAGTTAATGTCTATTCATCGAGACATTATGATACAGACATTACACTTTATGAAGATTTTACCGAACAAACCGGGATTCAGGTCAATCTTATCGAAGGATCCAGTGATGAATTAATTGAACGAATTTTAAATGAAGGAATAAATAGTCCGGCAGATGTTATTATTACTGTGGATGCCGGTAGATTGTGGAGAGCTAAAGAGGCGGGAGTATTACAGCCTCATGGATCAGATTATTTAAATGAAGTTATTCCGGAACAGATGCAAGAACAAGAGGATTATTGGATCGGTCTTTCTGAACGTGTAAGGGGAATCGTTTATAATGTGGATAATGTAAATCCGGATGAATTGCAGGGGTATATGGAATTAGGTAATCCTGAGTGGAATGGAAGAGTATGTGTACGTTCATCAAGTAATATATATAATCAATCGCTTGTTTCGTCACTGATAGAAACCTACGGAGAAGAGGCTACTGAGGAGTGGGCTGCCGGACTGGTACAAAATTTTGCAAGACCGCCACAAGGAGGGGATACAGATCAGATACGTGCTGTTGCAACCGGATTGTGTGATGTTGCTTTGGCAAATCATTATTACCTGGCAAGATTAATGCAGTCAGATGCAGCTGAGGATATTGAAGTGGCTTCAAATGTAGCCATCCATTTTCCAACTCTTGAAAATGGTGGGACTCATGTGAACATCAGTGGTGCAGGAATTGCAGCAAATTCACCGAATAGTGAAAATGCTGTTCAATTTCTTGAGTATTTGGCTACTGCAGACGCCCAGTTACTTTTTGCAATTGGTAATAATGAGTTTTCTGTGTTGGATGGACTTGACTTGCCTAAGGAACTTCAATCATTTGGTAATTATGAATCAGATGCCGTCAATGTAACGATGTATGGTACTAATAATCCTAGCGCAATTCGATTGATGGATCGCGTTGGATGGCGATAGTATATAAATCTTATTACTTGTACGACTTAGGGTTAGATTTTTTACCTCGATAATTTCTACTATTTGAAATAGACTTACTGAGGATATAAACAGGTACCAAGCCCACTAATATAATGGCTAACGCAGCGCCTGAAGATTCAACTAATCGTTCATCAGATGCCAGACGATATACCTGAACGGCTAGTGTGTCAAAGTTAAAAGGTCGTACGATTAAAGTAGCCGGCAGCTCCTTAATTACGTCTACGATAACCAACATGATGGCTGCGAACAGACTTCCGGACATGATCGGCATATGAATTTTTCGTAATATTTTTCCATAACCGTAACCAAGTCCCTCAGCTGCATCATCCATTTGAGGAGTTATATTAGCTAAACTCGCTTCTACAGTATTAAATGCAACTGCTAAAAAGCGGACCACGTATGCGAATATTAATGCAAAAATGGTTCCGCTTAATAGTAGTCCGGATGAAATCCCGAATTGAGCTCTTAGCCAGCCATCTACCGTGTTATCAAACCAACCGAATGGAATTAATATTCCAACCGCTATTACTGAACCCGGTATTGCATAACCCATAGACCCAATTCTGGTGCCAATCCGGGTTACCAAACTTGGATTGAGCCGTACACCATAGGCCAATATTAATGCCACAATAAGTGCACTTAATCCAGCTAATAGTGCAAGTATAATTGTATTCAGGCTATACTGTATAAATCTGGAGTCGACAGCTACATCAAAATTCGAAATCATCATTTCGAATAGAATTGATGTGGGTATAATGAAACCAATAAGTAATGGGATAGAACAAAACGTTGTTGCACCCCATGCTTTCCATCCACTTAAATCATAAATATATAATGATTTATAGCTTCCGGTACTTCCCTGTTTGATCTTCATGTTGCTTCTGCTCCATCTCTCAAGAAGTATCAGAAAAAGCACAAAAATCATTAAGAATCCCGCTAATTGTGATGCTGCTGCACGTTCACCTAATCCAAACCATGTGCGATATATACCTGTTGTAAATGTTTGAACAGAGAAGTAATCGACTGTCCCAAAGTCATTCAGCGTCTCCATCAAAGCAAGCGCCATACCCGCTGCGATTGCAGGCCGAGCCAGGGGTAAGGCTATTTTTCGAAAACTTTGAAAGGGAGTTGCTCCTAAACTGCGACTTGCCTCTAAAACGGAAGAGGACTGCTCTAAAAATGCAGCTCTGGTGATTAAATAAACATAGGGGAAAAATACAAATGACATCATTATAATAGCTCCACCCAGTGATCGAATATTTGGAAACCAGTAATCCCCAAATTCCCATCCTGTCAAACTTCGTAATAAATTCTGAACAGGTCCGGTAAATGCTAAAAAATCTGTATATGTATATGCCATTAAATAGGCAGGAACAGCCATGGGCAAGATTAATAACCAATTAAACCAACGGCTGCCCGGAAATTTACACATGGTAACCAACCAGGCTGTTCCAACACCCAGTACAAACACTCCAAATCCGACCCCAAACATTAGCCAAATTGAATTTTTAACATATTCAGGAAGAACGGTAGATGCCAAATGACTCCAAATCTCCCCGGCCGGGGAAAAGATATTGATAGCTACAGTTAAAATTGGAATGGATATTAACAGTGCAATTAAAATTGTCAAAATACTCCATAAACCACTACCGGCTTTGGCACTTCTGGGCCTGATATAGCCACTCATAGTTTTTAATTTTTTTAGGTATCGATCAAACATATCTGTAGAGAAGTCGAGAAAAAATTTTCTGTAGTCGTTAGATTCTAAATTTTGAATTTGATGGCTTGATATTAAATTCCCTTTTTAAGGCAAGATTTGCGGCATGATATCCGCACATTCCATGAACACCTCCACCCGGAGGTGTTGAAGAGGAACAAAAATAGATACCTTTTACGGGTGTTGCATAGGGATTAATTAAATTTACCGGTCTGGAAAAAAGCTGACTTATATTTTGTCTACCGCCATTTATATCCCCACCTATATAGTTAGCATTATACTCATGCAAATCTGATGTATTCATGGATACTTTACTAACGATTGTATCTTTAAAACCCGGTGCAAATCGTTCGATTTGATTTTCAATGGCAGTAGTCATATCAACATTTGAACCATTGGGTACATGACAATAGGCCCATAGTGTTTGTTTATCTTTAGATGTCCTTGATGGATCAAAAAGACTCTGTTGAGCCACTAAAACAAAGGGTTTTTCAGGATGTTTCCCAATAGATACCATTTTTTCAGAATGTGCAATCTCTTCAAATGTACCGCCTATATGTACAGTTCCGGCTCCATTACATTGCCGGTTTTTCCATGGCACCGGTTCATTCAGAATGTAATCTAGTTTAAAAGAACCTGACCCATATCGAAATTTCGACAACTTTTTTTGATAGGATTTTGAAAAACGATCGCCCATAATTTCTAAAACCTGAAGAGGTGTTAAATCAAACAGCAGTGCTTTACTTTTAGGTATATCGTCATATTTTTCAATTTTGTTTGAAGTCTCAATCTCACCGCCCAGATATTTAAAATATCCGGCTAAAGCATTTGCAATCGCTTGAGAACCTCCTTCGGGAATTGGCCAGCCATTCGTATGAGATGTGGCGAAAAAAACCAAAGCAATGGCAGTTGTAGCCCACGCATCCATGGGGAGCATGCTGTGTGCAGCCATACCGGCAAAAAGTGCTTTTGCCTTTTTTGATTGGAATTGTTTTTGGAAATGAGATGCCGGTTGTAATCCATGTATTCCGAATCGACTCATTTTTAGCGGATGATTCGGGAATCGAAGAGGTGATAACAGATCAACGGACAGTGCTTCCCAATGATCAGTAAGTGGCTTAACAATAGATGAGTAGGTCTTCTGATCAATACCCAGATGAAAGGCTGTTTCACTGAGTTGATTGTACAACAGAACCGCATCATCCTTAAGAGGGTGTGCTACCGGATGGGGCGGGCGAATCCATTTCAATCCATATTGATCAAGAGGTAACTTTTTAAAAAAAGGAGAGCTAACGGCCATTGGATGAATCGCTGAACAGATATCATGATAGGTTCCGGACTCCATTAACTCCAACGTTCTCATACCACCCCCAATCGTTGGTTTTGCTTCAATAATTTTCACACGCAACCCTTCAAGTGACAATCGTATGCCCGCAGCAAGTCCGTTCGGACCTGATCCTATGATAACGGCATCGTAATCAACTGACTGCTCTTTTTCTTTCAAGGAATAAAAATTATTATTAGGAATAAGGTAAGCAAAGCTCAGTCAAACTTGAAGTTCTTTAGATTTGAATTTACTGAAGTTCTTTTATTCATTTATTTCTTTAAAAAAAATCGAACAATACGGTTTTCTATTGCTTTTAATACCTTATGGCTATAGTTTAGAGATCATGAAAATGAACGTAAAAACAGATGAGAAGACTTGGCACGGCCAATACAATTTGGCAGTGGCAGAAGTGTAAATAGAATTTGTATTAGAAAATATAAGCCCACTGCAGTTTCTGGAGTGGGTTTTTTTGTTTTATCACTATGACGTTTAAAGATTTCAAAGAGTTATCAAAGAATTATACAGCCATACCTGTTACACGCAGAATGGTAGCTGATATTCTTACGCCTGTATCTCTATTTCTATCTATGAGAGAGAATGGGTCATCTCCTTTTTTATTTGAGTCTGTTGAAGGAGGGGAACAGTTAGCCAGATATTCATTCTTGGGAAGTAATCCTTATCAGGTACTACACTTTGACGGGAATAAAGTGACTCTTAAAACTTCAGGAAAAATGGAAGTGCTGGATGAACCCTATTTTTCAGCTTTGAACCGCCTCACGCAATTACATACCGAACCAACATTCCCGGATCTGCCACGCCTTACGGGAGGTGCTGTTGGTTATTCATCGTATGACACGGTAAGAGAGGTAGAAAATCTGACAAATACTCCCGGTGATGGATTGGATCTGCCTGAAGCTATATGGTCGTTTTATGATGAAGTGTATGCATTTGATCATGTTAAACAGCAGATCATCATGATGAAAACGGTCTTTGTGGAACCGGATAGTGACCTAATGAGTCTTTATGAATCAGCAGTTGAACGCCTCAATAAAATGGAGGAAAACGCACTGACTCCAAAAAGTAACCAAGGTAATTTTGTACTTAAAGCAGATCAGATTAAAAGTAATATGGGGCAACCCTATTTTGAAAAAATAGTAAATAGGGCAAAAGAGTATATTTATGAAGGTGATATATTCCAGGTTGTTCTCTCTCAACGTTTTGAAGTTCCATTTGAAGGAGATAGTTTTACATTGTACAGAGCCCTTCGAATGGTAAATCCATCGCCTTATCTCTTCTATCTGGATTTTGACTCTTTTTCATTAGTCGGTTCGTCCCCAGAAGTATTAGTTAGGGTAACCGATTCAGAGGTTAGATTATTACCTATAGCCGGTACAAGGCCCAGGGGGAAAAATCATGAAGAGGATCTGGCTTATGAAGAAGATCTGAAAAAGGACCCAAAAGAGATAGCCGAACATATTATGTTAGTTGATTTAGGGCGAAATGATCTTTCCAGAGTTTGTAAATCCGGGACTGTGCAAATGGAGCGTAATCAGGTAATTGAACGCTTTTCACATGTGATGCATATTGTCTCTGATGTGGTAGGTGAATTAGATGAAAAATTTAATTCTGTAGATGCACTAATGCAGTGTTTCCCGGCCGGAACGGTCAGCGGAGCTCCAAAAATCAGGGCAATGGAGATCATTGATGATTTGGAGCCCACAAAAAGAGGGCTTTATGCAGGTGCAGTAGGTTATTTTGATTTTTCCGGGAATATGGATACCTGTATTGCAATTCGCACTATGATTGTGACGGATCAAAAAGTATATATCCAGGCTGGCGCCGGTATCGTTGCCGATAGCCATCCGGCGAGTGAATTTGAAGAGACTCAAAATAAGGCCGGAGCACTCATTGAGGCTCTTAATGTAGCTCTACAAATAACAAAATAATGGGAACATAACAGATTTATCGAAGCTGAAAATATTATGGGGAAAAGAAAAACAATACTGTCAGGAATACAACCCTCCGGTAAATTACATATTGGAAACTATTTTGGCGCAATGAAACAGCATATTCAGATGCAGGAAGAGGGGGATGCATTTTACTTTTTGGCCAATTATCACTCATTAACATCTGTCACTGATGGTGAAAAACTAAATCACTTTACGAGAGATGTTGTCCTGGACTATCTTGCATTAGGCCTGGATCCTGAAAAATGTACATTTTTTGCTCAATCTGATGTGCCGCAAACGACAGAATTGGCTTGGATTCTTGGTTGTCATACTCCGGTTTCATTGATGGAAAAAGGAGTATCATACAAAGATAAAGTAGCGAATGGTTTAAACCCCAATATAGGGCTTTTTACCTACCCAATTCTTCAGGCTGCTGATATCTTAATCTATCATTCAGATCTGGTGCCTGTCGGTGAAGATCAAAAACAGAATATCGAAATTTGCAGAGATCTGGCCGGTAAACTTAATCGGGCATATGATGAAGAGCTACTCATCTTACCCAAGGAGTATATCGTAAAAAATGTTGCTACCGTACCGGGTACAGATGGACAAAAAATGAGCAAATCATATCAAAATACAATTGACATTTTTGATGAAGGAAACTCATTGAAAAAAAGAGTAATGTCTATACAGACAGATTCTGCTCAACTTGAAGACCCTAAAGATCCGGATAAATGTAATGTATTTGCATTGATCAAACTTTTCGCAGATAAAAAATATGCCGACGAAATTGCCGATAAATACAGGCGAGGCGGATATGGTTATGGGCATGCCAAAAAAGAGCTTTTTACAATGATTCAGGACTATTTTGAAGAAGCCAGAGAGCGTAGAAAAGAATTACAGAAAGATACTGACTATGTGAATGAAGTTCTTCGAGAAGGAGGGAAGAAAGCACGTGAAAGAGCAGAACGTGTAATGGAACCCATTCGATCAGCTACAGGTTTGTTTAGAAGCTTTACATACTAGAATTTAAATTTGCAGAATTGTATGACCTATGATTTTAATTATCGATAACTATGATTCATTTACTTATAACCTGGTTCATATTGTGGGTTCTGTGACAGTTGATTATCAAGTAGTACGTAATGATACTCTGACAGTAGATGAGGTTATTAAAATGAATCCGGATAGAATCTTGATTTCACCGGGACCGGGCAGACCGGAAAATGCAGGTATTACGGAAGCTATTATTCAAAAAGTAGGAAAATTTAAGCCGATTTTGGGCGTATGTTTAGGTCATCAGGCGATTGGGCAAGTATTTGGAGCTAAAGTGGGCTATGCACCCAGTTTAATGCATGGTAAAACGTCAAAAATATATCATGATGGTAAAGCAGTGTTTGAAAATGTAACAGAGGGTTTCATTGCCACACGTTATCACTCACTGGTACTAGATCCCAATACGATTCCGGATGTACTTGAAATTACTGCAAAAAGTGATGATGATGTAATTATGGGAGTGAGGCATCGCGAATATCCTATAGAAGGTATTCAGTTTCATCCGGAAAGTATTCTAACCACTGAAGGACCCAAAATTATTAGAAATTGGCTCTCCTTAAATTATGCAATTGTATAATTTATATTAACAATAAGAATAGTTATAGCAAATGTTTACAGAATATATTGAGAAAATATCTAAAGGGGATGATCTCACTTCAGAAGAGTCTGAAAACGCTATGAAACAGATCTTAAATGGACAAATTTCAAGTGAAGAGATCAGTGCTTTTTTAATGGGTTTAAGGATGAAAGGAGAGTCTATAGACGAACTAACCTCCTTTGTTAAAGTGATGCGAAGTTCATCAATACCTGTCGAAGTAGATACAACCAATGCGGTAGATCTATGTGGCACCGGTGGAGATAAAAGTGGAACATTTAATATCTCTACTGCTGCAATGTTTGTGGTTGCCGGAGCAAATATTCCGGTTTTAAAACATGGAAATAGAAGCGTATCAAGTAAAAGCGGTAGTTACGATGTATTAATTGAATTAGGCGGAGTTCCAAATTTGCAGAAACAACAAGTAGAGAAACTTTTTAATGAAACTGGAATGGCTTTTATGTTTGCTCCAAATTTTCACCCGGCCTTGAAACATGTGATGCCGGCTCGCAGAGCTCTTAAAATAAGAACATTTTTTAACATGTTAGGTCCCATGTTGAATCCGGCTCAAGTCAAATATCAGTTGGTGGGTACATATAGCAGAGAAGCGGCACTCAAAATGAATCAAATATTTGAAAAATTGGATGTGGACAGAACCTTGACAGTTCATTCGTTTGATGGTTTAGATGAGGTCAGTCTGACCACTAAAAGTGATATTTTTGAATCCAGACGAAGTGAAAAAAGTTTGCAGTTTCAGTTTGATCCAACGTCAATTGGTTATGAACTGGTATCAATGAAAAGCCTTCAAGGGGGGGATGCAAAAATGAATGCTGAGATTATCAGATCGATAGCTGAAAATCGATCGACACGTGCACAACGAAATATTGTCGAGCTAAATGCCGCATTTGCAATCTATGCTGCTAATCAATCCGATAATTTTGAAAAAGCCAAAGAGATTGCGGCGAAAAGCATCGATTCTGGTGAAATGAAGAGAAAAATCGATCTTTTTGCAAGTGAATCACAAACCGTTGCATCTGAGACATAATGAGTGATATTCTGGCACAAATCGTCGAAAAAACGACATCTGATCTTTCCGGAAGAAAGCGTGAAATTTCGCTCAAAGATTTGGAATCATTGGAACACTATGGTTTGGAAAGAAGGAATTTTAAAGAGGCTCTGGATACAAATAATGGAGTTTCAATCATTGCTGAAGTAAAAAAAGCATCTCCATCAAAAGGTATTATCCGATCCGATTTTGATCCGATTCATATAGCCAAGGAATATATTAAAAATGGTGCTAAGGCGATCTCTGTGTTAACCGATGAACCTTTTTTTCAGGGGTCACTATCTTATTTAAAAGAAATATCTAAAATCAGCTCAATACCACTTCTCCGTAAAGATTTTATTCTCGATCCATATCAGGTCAAAGAAGCAAAAGCATATGGAGCAGATGCAGTACTTCTAATCACTACAATGTATAATGGAACACAGCTTTCTGAGCTTCTTAGTTCAGTGAATGAGTATGGTTTGCAAGCTTTAGTGGAATGCTATCATGAAGAAGAACTAGATACTCTTGACTGGGATAAGGTTGAAATAGTGGGTGTCAATAACCGTAATCTATCTACTTTTGAAGTGGATCTGCACAGAGGAGTTTCTATATTAAATAAAGCCCCAAAAAATATCATAACAGTCTCAGAAAGTGGATTACATCGACCGGAAGATATCCTATACCTATGGAAAAATGGGATTCATTCTGCATTAATTGGAGAACATTTTATGAGACAGGATAAGATGGGCTATGCATTAAAAGATCTAATCTCCGGATTTGAAACTTTGAAATTAGAGTAGTGTTTTTGATTATTTTATTCACATAAACTTTAACGTTATATAGTAGATGATGTTTATTGAATCTGAAAACCGTACAAAAGTAAAGATATGTGGAATCACAAATCTTGAAGATGCTCGTTTTGCATCAGGTGCATTGGCAGATTATCTGGGTTTTATATTTTACCCTGAAAGTCCACGTTACATTGAACCGGCCAAAGCGGGAGCGATCATTAATTGGATTGAAGGTCCTCAAAAAGTGGGTGTTTTTGTAAATCAACCGTTAGATGATGTAAATAGAATTGTAAAGGAGACAGGAGTTGACATGGTTCAACTACACGGAAGTGAATCTCCTGAATATTGTAGTTTGATAGAATCTCCTATAATTAAAGTGATTCATGTATCAGAGAATACAGCCGTCAGCGATATAGAAAATAAAATCTCAAAATATTCCGATTGTATTGATTTTTTATTGTTTGATACAAAAATTACCGGACAATGGGGAGGAACCGGGAAAATATTTGACTGGAATATTTTAAAATCAGTAACAAAAGAAATTCCTTTTTTCCTTTCCGGTGGTCTGAATGCTCAGAATATTAAAAAAGCAATTGAAATCGTTAATCCAAGAGTAGTAGATCTCTCGAGTGGACTTGAAGAATCACCCGGCCTTAAAGATTTTGATAAAATTGAGCAATTTTTTGAGATCATGGCTCAGATATGGAATGATCAAGAGATGGGTAACATTTAGTTCAATAAGCAAATAAAAATATTAATTTAGTCTCTTGGTTTACGAATAGTTGATTATTAATAATGGAGTATAATAGATGATTTACGATGCACCCACAAAGAAGGGATATTTTGGTGATTATGGGGGGAAGTATGTCCCTGAAATATTGATGCCGGTACTTGAAGAGCTTGAAATAGCTTATGAAGAGTCACAGAATGACCCACTATTTCAGCAGGAGTATCATTCTTTACTAATAGAATATGTAGGAAGACCCACTAAACTTACATATGCAAACCGTCTCACTGAGTATTACGGTAAAGCGAAGATTTACTTAAAGAGAGAAGATCTTTGTCATACCGGTGCACACAAAATTAATAATGCAATCGGTCAACTTTTACTCGCCCGAAATATGGGTAAAACCAGAATAATTGCAGAAACTGGTGCCGGTCAGCATGGTGTAGCCACTGCAACAGCTTGTGCAAAATTTGGTTTTGAATGTGTTATATACATGGGGGCGGAAGATATGGAACGCCAAAAATTGAATGTTGATCGAATGCGTTTATTAGGTGCAGAAGTGCGATCAGTTACAAGTGGTTCTCAAACATTAAAGGATGCTACCAATGAGGCAATTCGCGATTGGGTAACCAATGTAGAAAATACGTTCTATATCATTGGATCAGTTGTAGGCCCGCATCCCTATCCAATGATGACAAGAAACTTTCACAGGGTGATCGGTGACGAAACAAAAGAGCAACTACAGTCATCGGAAGGGAAATTACCAGATTACTTATTGGCTTGTGTTGGGGGAGGCAGTAATGCTATCGGGTTTTTCTATCCCTTTATCGATGAGGAAAGAGTGAAAATGATTGGAATTGAAGCAGCGGGTTTGGGCTCAGATACAGATCAAACGGCAGCTACGTTAACCATAGGTTCACCGGGTGTCTTACACGGATCTCTAAGTTACCTGCTGCATAATAGTGAAGGACAGATACAACTGGCACACTCTATCAGTGCGGGTTTAGACTATCCGGGCATTGGTCCTGAACACTCTCATCTGCATGATATTAAAAGAGTGAGGTACTATGGAGTTACTGATCAACAGGCGATGAATGCTGTTAAATTGATCTCTAATAAGGAGGGAATTATTCCTGCCATAGAAACAGCTCATGCATTTGCTTATCTGGAAACGTTGATGCCATTAACAAAAAATGATGAAATTGTTGTTGTTAACTGCTCCGGTAGAGGTGATAAAGATATGAAAACAATTTCAGAATGGTTTTCAAAAAAGTAATAATGATAAACCTTTTTATATGGATATTGAAACGTTGACCATGAATAAAAAAAATCGAATTCAATCCGTTTTTGAATCAAAAAAAAGTGAAGACAAAGTAATGTCGCTTTTTATAACTGCGGGTTATCCTGATTTAGAATCTACTGTGGAGTTAGTACTCGAATTTGAAAAAAATGGTGCGGATATTATAGAACTAGGCATGCCATTTAGTGATCCATTAGCGGATGGACCTACCATTCAATACGCAAGTAATATTGCGATAAAGAATGGAATTACGATGTCCAAAATAATTGAAATGGTATCTGAAACACGAAAACAATCTGAGATTCCTATTATACTTATGGGTTATATAAATCCAATACTCAGATATGGTATTGATCAGTTTTGTAAAGATGCATCTGAAAGTGGTGTGGATGGACTTATTGTACCGGATGCACCTATAGAAGAATCATCACATTTATCAGAATCCGCGATGAAACATAATCTTAATTTAATCTATTTGGTTGCACCCAATTCATCTGATGAACGAATGAGAGTGATCGATGAGCAGAGCCGGGGTTTTGTCTATTGTGTATCGGTAACCGGAGTAACCGGAGCCAGATCCGGAGAAGAAATCACTAATTCTGTAGATAAATTTATTGACAGAGTCGTTCAAAATGTCACAAATAACCCTAAACTGGTTGGTTTTGGCATTAAAAATCATAGAGATGCGTTAACAATTTCCAAGAAGGTAAATGGATTTATAGTTGGAAGTGCTTTAATTGATATTATACGCAATCATTACCCTTCAAAAGGTTGGAAACAAAAGACATTTTCTTTTGTGAAAGAGCTAAAATTTGGAAATATTTAAGCTAAAATTAATTAATTGTTTTGCTCATGAGACTTCTACGCTTCATTCTACCCCTTATTTTATTATTCACTGCGATTTCCTGTAATGGAGACTACAGGCCTATATCAATTGGCGGCATTGATGAAGTCATTGTTGTTATGGACTCAACACTTTATGGCGGGCAGACTGAACTAGCAATAGAAGATACATTTGGCAGATATATGAAAACGTTGCCCGGTCCTGAACCAATATTTAAGTTGATTTACAGAGATTTTAACTCGAACTCTGAATTGGATGAGATTCAGAAATATAAAAATATCATATTTGTCTCGCCAATTGACGATGAAACGAACGTTGGATCATTAATCAGAGCGATTTTAAGTGAGGAGATTGAGAATAGAGTCAGAAGTGGTGATAGTTTTGCCTTTCCATTAAGAGATCGATGGGTAAAAGATCAATGGACACTTCTGTTAACATCAAATTCAGATGAAGAATTGGCTCAAAAAATTCTGAATTCTGAAAAATCACTGGTAGGAAGTTTGTTAGATTTAGAGTTTGAACGTCGAACCCATGAAATTTTTGAGCGTGGTGAACAGGTTGCTATATCGGATTCCCTGTGGCAAGAGTATGGTTGGAGTATCCGTATGCAGCATGATTATGTTCAGACTGTTGAAACGGAAAATGTGGTTATTTTTCGTAGATATTTACCGGAAAATAACAGATGGATTATGACATGGTGGCAAGAGGGAGTAGAAGATCCGGGTTTTATAGATTATGAATGGATCAATGCTACCCGAGATTCACTTTTGGAAAAATATTTACGAGGTGAACGTGAGGAATCATTCATAACAACTGAGTATAATAGAGAGGTACTAACTGAACAATTCGAACGTGATGATGATCTTATCTCTTTCGAAACATTAGGTACTTGGAGAATGACCAACGATTTTATGGGTGGACCCTTTGTGAATTTTACCTATTACGACCCAAACACATCCAGGTTGTTTATGATAGAATATGGCCAATTTGCGCCCAGTGTTACAAAACGCCGATTTGTAGGCCAATTCAGGGCAATGGGACGAACGTTCGAATCTGATTCAACATGGTCTTCCGGGGATGATTTGGTGACTATGTACGGACATTAACTCAAATCTCTATTTGATTGTTTGATTTTCATTCAAATCTGTATTTAAACCAAAATCCTGTATAATAAAAAGCAAATAGATCACCTCTCCATAGCGATTGAGGATTGGTTACAGCCTGATAATTTTATCTTAAAAAAGGCTATAGATCGCACTGTATCTGAATCCTTATTTACATTTGAAGATGTAAAACACAGGATTTTGTCATTAAGAGAGAGTATAAACAGGGAAAATTTACATAAATGGGCCAAGCAATCCGGTTTAATTGAAAATTCAATTCTTGGTAAATCTGTCCTCTGTTTACATGCAGGTAATATACCTTTGGTAGGTATCCAGGATCTATTAGCTGTTACAATGACCGGTGGCAGGTATGTTGGAAAATTTTCAAAAAAAGACCCTTATCTGTTAGAGTCATTATGTGTTAAGTTGAAAGAACATGGTATTGGAACTGACTATATGATCAATACACAATTAGAAGGACTTATTGGTATAAAAGTGAACTCTGTACTTTTTGCCGGATCCGAAAGGAATATTGACCCAGTTAAGGAAAAACTTCTTCATCTGAATATGATTAATTCGGATACTCCATTGTTAATCAGAACGGCTCATTTTTCAATTGCATGGATACATGATCAACATCCGGATACAATGAATTCATTGGTAAATGCAATATTTCGATATGCAGGGAAAGGATGTAGATCTGTTGCCATAGTTGTTGCACCTTTTAATTTCACTTCAAACTCATGTAATTTGACTGATTACATCGAATCTTTTTGGATTAAAAACCCACAACAGGAAAAACCATCCGAATCATTATATCATCGATATGCTATGAATAAAGCAGTCGGTATCCCTCAAATATGGTTGGATGATTTTTTGATTGAGGAAAAATATAAAAACCCGGATGAAAATTTTATAGTACAATGGATAAAAGGGGGGGAGGATGAAGTGATTGATATCATTAGAAAAAACAATAATGCACTTCAAAGTATCTATTCAATTGGGGAGTCTATAGGTGAAGTGATTGAAAACCTACCTATAGAGTCGTTAGATGAGTCACAAAATCCACCTATATGGTGGCGGCCCGATGGTGTTGATCCAATTATTTGGTTACAGAATCACGTTGTATCTCAAAGGTGAAAATTTATTACATTTAAATAATTTAGTTAATCCACAAAACATAACTTATGCCACTATTTAACAAACTACTTATTGTTTTTCTATTCACGCTTTTTAGTTTAACTTCGATTTTTGATGTTGAGCAAAAAAGTGACACAACTATTAAAAATGCCCAAGAAATGAATTCGGTTTTGGTATTTACTAAAACGGAAGGGTGGAGACATGATTCAATTGAAGCAGGAGTTGAAGCGATTTATCAGTTAGGCAATGAAAACAACTTTAGTGTAACCTGGACAGAAGATGCAGGCAATTTCACAAACGATATTTTATCTGGTTATGACGCTGTGATATTTTTGAATACTACTTTAACTCTTTTTGATAGTGACCAAAGAGAGGCTTTTCAACGCTATATTCAAAATGGGGGTGGCTTTGTAGGTATACATTCTGCAGCAGATACAGAGTATGACTGGCCCTGGTATGGTGAACTGGTAGGTGCATATTTTAATAGTCATCCCAATAATCCGAATGTGAGAGAAGCAACAATAGATGTAATAGACTCAAATCATGTAACGACGGATCATCTGCCAAATCGTTGGATCAGAACGGATGAGTGGTATAATTTTGGATATATGAACGATCAGGTGAATGTACTGATGCGTTTAGATACAGATAGTTATGAGGGTAGTGAGCATCCGGGTAACCATCCGATAGCCTGGTATCACGAATTTGATGGTGGCCGTTCATTTTATACCGGTTCCGGTCATACTATTGAATCCTTCTCAGAACCCCTCTATTTAGATCATTTATTAGGTGGTATTCAATATGCTATGGGTATGAATTCAAATAGTAATGAGTAAGAGCATTGGGTAAAAAAGGGCAAACTCTCCAAACATTTCGTAATCTTTATAAAGACATTAAAAACGGACAATTCAATAAGCCCGTCTATTATCTATTTGGTAATGAGATGTTTTTAATCGATCTCATTCAAGATGAGATCGATAAATTGCTCCCTACCGGACAAAAAGATTTTAATTTTGATCTGTTATATGCAGGTGAGACGACTCCGGATAAGGTTTTAAATATTGCCGGCAGTTTTCCAATGATGTCTGAACGGAGGATTGTTATCGTAAGAGATTTTTTAAAATTTGATGATCCGCCGGATGGCAATCGATGCATTGAATTTCTTGACTATTTAAAACAGCCAAATCCATCGACTACACTCTGTTTGATTGACCGGAAATTTCCCGATAGACGAAGGGAATTGGGAAAATATATCAAGTCTAAGAATGTGAGTGACCCTATTGGAGTCTATGAATTTTCTTCCATACCCGAATCTGAATTAACAGAATGGGTTATCAATTGGGCAAAATATTCACACCAAAGAAAAATTAGTGTACAAGCTGCCCAGCTTTTAAGTCATTTAGTAGGACAAGATTTAAAGCTATTGTCCACAGAAATAGAAAAACTGTGTACTTTTGTGGACAGTAAATCGACTATAGATGAGAAGGATGTAAAAAAAATTACAGAGTCATACCGCGAATTTAACGTCTTGGAGCTTAAAGAGGCCGTTATTTCAAGAGATCTGGAAAAATCACTTATGATTGCGGAACAGATGTTGCTTAAGAGTAATAACAGCACGGGCGAATTATTTAAAACCGTGGGGTTCTTTTACAGTGTGTTTAGCAATATCTGGCAAATTTGCAGATTTCGTGAAAAGGGTTTGAATAAAGATCAAATCCGGGAACAATTGGGTGAGAAAAGAACATATTTTTTCAACATTCAATTTTCAGAAGCTTCCAATTTTCACTTATCAGAAATGTCAAATATTTTCGAAGCTTTACTCGATACAGACAGATCGTTGAAAGGCTTTAGCACATTAGATAACCCCACCATATTCTTCCTGCTGATAAAGCGCATCGTCGGATAGTTTTTTTTGAACCCGGCGTTGCGAAAATAGCAACAGGTAATACGGGGTATCAAAATGGAAAATTTGACGGGTAAAAAATTAAATGAATTGACTGATGAGCAAGTAATGGCTGAACTTCAAAATGGAGCCATTCAAGCTTTTGATATAATTGTCTTTCGATTTAAAGACAGACTTCACAACTTTTTATACAGATACACCCACAATCATGAAGATTGTGAAGATTTAGTACAAGAGACATTCTTACGAGTTTATAGAAGTAGATATTCTTATCAACCAATCGCCAAATTATCCACCTGGATATTTACGATTGCATTGAATCTTGCAAAAAGTATGTATAAGAAAAAACAACGTATGACCACTTTCTCAATACATGCAGATGACTCAGATCCTGATAGCAGAGATTTTGATATAAGTGATACTTCTTTATTGCAAGATGAGGAGTTGCACCTTAAAAACTCAATGGAAGAGCTTGAAAAAGCGTTAATGCAACTTAATGATGAATTCAGAGAAGTTATTGTTTTGCGGGATATTCAGCAATTGACCTATGAGGAGATCGCTGAAATTACAGGGACAGCAATGGGTACTGTTAAGTCCAGAATTAACAGAGCCAGAATACAACTTCAGGAACTTATTGGTGATTATGTTAAATCGGAAACATTCTGATTTAATTGAAGTATGAATTTCTAACAAACGTTAAGAAATTCAGAATTATGAAAATTAATCAGCATCAAATAAATAGCGAAAAGAGGGAAGAGTGTGAAAATTCCGAGAAATATTCGGATCCCCGTTCACACTCTTCTTTTTATAAAAACCGGAATGATAAAGCTATTCAATCCATTTCAGATAGATTACAAAATCTACCGCAAGTTAATGTTAGCTCAGGTTTTGATCAAAGAATGGCTGCACTATTTGCTTTGGAGCTTGAACTTGAGATCAAGCAAAAAAGTGCCAGTTTATTACTAAGGAACAGTAAAATAAATTTACCTGATATTATTACGGATATTAGAAAGGAGTTTTCTTAAGTCTGAATGTTCGGGATCAATTTTAAGACCTCTTTGGGCATAGTCCAGTGATTTTTGATAGGCTTTAACCTGATATAATATCCATGAAATGTTAAAGTAAGCATCGACAAAAGAAGGTTCTAAAAAAATAGCCCTCTCATACAATTTCGTTGCTTGAACATGATTTCCACTTCTCAGTAAAAAATTACCAAAATTAAAGTGTGCCAATGCGTTTTCAGGTGCTATTTTTGTTAGATATTCAAATAATTCTTTAGCTCGTTCTACATTAGTTATTGCTTCATAACAATCCGCTAAATTGTTAATTGATGGAATGTGATCCGGTATAATTTCAAGCACTTTCAAATAATGATCTATGGCCTCACTAAAATTCTCTATTTCTGCGAATGAGTTTGCCAGATTGTAACGATAGGAGATCTCTAATGGTTTAATTTCAACTGCCTTATTAAGAGTTGAGATAGATTTTGCATAATTCCCCATTAGAAAGTAACCTACGCCGAGGTCATTAATTAGTTTACAATTATCAGGTTCTATCTGCAGCTTACCCTTAATTTCCTCAACTCTTTTTTTTAGTAGCGTTTCATTCAAAATTGATACCCTATCTGTATTTCACTATTAAAATTGGATATTGAGCTATTGGAAATGATTAATTTAAGGGGCCCTAGTATCGTTTGTGCCCCAACAGTTAGTGAGATGCCAAACTCGATATCATCTGAATTGAAAATAAGATTCCATTTCTCCAAAAATCTACCCGCATAAAAATCAAAACCGATAAAACGATGGTAGATGGGTTCAAATTGTAAACCCATGGATACCATCTGAATATTCCTTGAATTTAATTTATAACGATTCCCCCCGGCAAATCTAACCATTTCAAAAAGTGTTTGATATCTGTTTGGAGATTGCCAGTAATCCCATGGTAAATTTATTCCGGTAGTATAACCAACCGTCAAAGTATTGGTAAAAGATACTTTTTCTGTAATTGGAAACCATCCGGTATAGTACAATTTTGCTGAAGAAAAATTTATGGGACTTAAGATAATATCGTCACTGTAAAAACCTTCAATAATTAAGCGTCCTCCCTCTGTAGGGTACGTTTTGCTGTTTAATCGATCTCTAAGGAAACGTAGGAATATTGCATGATAATTACTCTCAGATGCAAGAATTCCGGCCCTGTTTATAACATCTTCGTAGGATATAAAATCTTTGCGTAATCCAATTGCTACCATATTGTTCGTGCTAAAATAATTAGCTCCTGACATTTCCAAACGGATCACTCGATTTTTAAATCTGGATACCCTGGTTCTCTCTTGAAACCATTCAATATTCTCTGATTGATAGCCGGCTGAGAATAGTAGAGCAAACCTTGATTCAAGTGGACCATAATAGGAATGTTCCATTTTAATGTTCATTCGTTCGCCAAGCCTAGCCTCAGCCCTGGTAAGTGACCCATCATGGATTAAATTGTGAAAAGATCCTTCTACAAGAATAGAAGCTTTTGTCTGAGATTCATACCTTAAACCCGTTTTAATTTCATCACTAATATTTTCATGTATATTAATTTTGAGCGAGTAAAAGTAATCATCATTGGGAATGATACGATAAGTGACCAGATCAATAAATTGTGAACTGTAAAGTCTATTAATCTTTTCTTCAATCATATCCGGACCTAAACTCAATCCGGGAGTAAATTCAAGTAAGTTTTTTATAAATTCATCATCATAAATTGTATTGCCTTCAATAATAAGCTCACTAATCGGTAATTTACCTGCATCACTTACACCGGGGCGAATTTGAGGCGGTACATCTTGCATTGCAGCTAATTCTTTGAACTTATCCAGATGAACTTGACCCACTTCTTGTCCAATCTCAATAAATCTATCTATCAGATCAAAATCTGCTGCACTAAAGCTGTTAAGTTCTTCTACATCAATGTAATAATCAGCCAGTTTTTTTTGCATTTCTACATTATCCAAAACTCGATATAACATAGTTTGAGTAACTATGGATGAGAGTGTATTCAAACTATCTTTTGGCATTAGAGGGGATCCGACGTTTACAGCAATCGTATAATTTGCACCCATATTAATGGCGTCTTCAACAGGTAAATTTCGGATTAATCCACCATCTACATACCATCGTCCATCAATCTCATGTGGAATAAAAAGGGAGGGTATAGATATACTTGCACGGAGAGCATCAGGCAGATAACCGGAATTAAAAACTTTTGCTTCACCTGTTTCTATATCGGTTCCTATAGCAGCAAAAGGAATTGGAAAACTGTTAAAATCATCAACTCCATGTGTTGCCCAAGTTAATTTTGAGAGATAGGTATGAATGTTCTGGCCGGTTATAAATCCTGCCGGCAAATCAATGCCTTTATTACTTACCGGAAATGTTGCGATGGTGCGTTCATCAATGATTTTTTCATAATTGGAGATATGACGTCTGTTTTTTCGGTCGATAAATAACTGTGTAAAATTATTTGATCTGGCTATTTCAAGAAGTTGTTCTGAGCTATAGCCAATAGCATACAATCCACCAACCAAACTCCCCATACTTGTTCCCGTTATATAATCAATACGAAGTCCGGCTTCCTCTATGGCTTGTATTATGCCTATGTGTGCAACACCAAGTGCACCGCCTCCTGATAAAACCAGACCGACTTTTAATGTGTCATTTTCGGTATATTTTAGCTTGTCTGCCCTAAGATCATTTGTGGTTCCTACACTAAAAAGAATGGCTGTAATCAACCAAAATAAATATACTCTCACTATCTTGTTCGTTTTAAAATGAAATTTTTGATTCCTGAATAATTACAGCCTTTTTAAAAAGGCAAAGAACTGCAATCATCTCTACGAAAATCAGAGCAGATGGTTACTTAAATTTAAAATATCAATCACTTAACAGTTACATTATATCCATCTTTTATCAACAGATCCTTTACAGCAGATATGTGTGATCCTTGAATGTAAATGGTTTTTTTGTCTGTATGTCCACCAGCCCCACAAGCACTTTTTAATTTTTTTTCTAAATCATCAATAACTTGAGGATTATGGGTAATGCCACTTATTTCGGTCATTGGTTTTCCATTCTTTGGATTTTTAACTTCTCTTATATTTACTTTCAAGGTTATATTTTTTAAAGTTATGAATTAATTGTTGATTTGATCGTATGATAACTGAATATTAGAGCAAGTACTTTACTGTTTAATGAATTTAACAGATACATTGAGGTTAAGTGAATGTTATCAAAATAATCAATCGTTATAAGGTAAAAATTACGATTATAGGTATGAAATTCTACGTCCAAAATATCTTCAACTACGTTTGATTCATTTAATATAGTATGCTTGGAATAGTTTGCAATCTCTTTAAGTTATATAACTGTTTAAGAGCACCTCAAAAATAGTTAAATTGTAGCCGACACTTTATTTATAAGTAAGAAGAATCGTTTTGCAGAATATAAAAATGGACATATTAGGATTATCAACAAGTCCAAGCAGTGGAGGAGCATATGCACTCATTCTATCAGAATCAGAGGGAAACAGGAGATTACCGATCATAATTGGTACTTTTGAAGCCCAGGCCATTGCACTTGAATTAGAGAGTATCAAACCACCGAGGCCTATGACTCATGATTTACTGAAGAATATCATTCTCAGTTATAATTCTGAAGTAAAAAAAGTCATCATTAATAATTTAAATGAGGGTACTTTTTATGCTCAGATACACTATTCGAATAATGGCGAAAATATTGAATTAGACGCCAGACCCAGTGATGCAATTGCGTTGGCTATACGATTTAATGCACCCATATATACAAATGAAAAGGTACTTGATGAAGCTGGAATAGAGACAGATGAATCACCGGTTAAAACTGGGGATAAGAGAAAAAAAAGCAAAACTGAAGAGGGCCTTACAAAACTTGAGGAATTGGAAATAGATTTAAAGACAGCTATTGAAACGGAAAACTATGAAAAAGCAGCAAAAATTCGTGATCAAATCTCAAAATTAAGAGCATAGAGTGGAAATTAAGTCCAATTCATTTCAAAACTATCCATTTTCAAAACTTTTTCGGGACTACACAGATTGGAAAGATACAATTCAGCCTTTTTTTGAATTTAATCCAAATGATCTTTCTGATTATGTAAAAAGGAGCCAATCGATGAAGTTTTATTCAAAGAGGGTGGATATAGTATCATCACTCATTGATTATAATTTGCAATTTGGAGCTAATGAACAAACAATAAAAAATATCAAACAACTTGAAAATAGTGATACCTATACAGTTGTTACCGGCCAACAAGTTATGTTGTATGGTGGACCTCTTTTTACTGTTTATAAAATAATTACAGCGATACTTACAGCAAATCGACTTACAAAGGAGTTGGGGATTAATGTTATTCCTGTGTTTTGGATTGCTGATGAAGATCATGATTTTGAAGAAGTAGCTTCACTTTCCATATTAAATCAAGAAGAACATTCAGAATTTACAATGAATAATGACTACTCTATTAACAATAGAGTAGTTGAAAAGCAGTTAGGCAGTCAAATCAATGATCTTAAAAAAGAGATTAGAAAAGCACTACCTGAAACGGATTTTTCAGATGATTTATGGTCACTATTAGATCAATGCTATAATAGTGAAGAGTCCTATGGATATTCATTCGGTAAATTTATTCTCAAATTATTTGGAAAGCATGGTTTGATATTGGCCGGTAGCAATCATGATGGGATTAAAAAATTAGTTGTGGAACCCCTGGTTCAAAGTGTATCTGATGCTTCTGTTCATCAATCAACTCTAGAGAATACCTCAAAAAAATTAACTGATATTCATTATCACAATCAGGTAACTGTTCAAACTTCCAATCTATTTCTAATTCTTGATGATGGTTCCAGGGTTAAAATTCAATACAGTGATGATAGATGGTATCTGGATGATAATAAGGACTCCTGGACTCGTGATGAGTTGATTTTGGAAATTAAAAATAATCCTGAAAAATTTTCACCGAATGTTTTTCTTCGCCCTGTAATTCAAAATTATTTATTACCTGTTATTTCCTATGTAGCCGGTCCGGGAGAAATAGCATACTATGCTCAGATGCGGGATTATCATAAACTCTTTAATATAGAGATGCCGGTTATTACTCCAAGGTTTTCAGCAACATTAATAGAATCTTCCATTGATCGAATTATTGGCAAACTACCGTTTGAAATTCATGATTATTCTGAGCGAATTGAGGATCTGGAAAAAGATTTTATAAAAAAAACCGATACTCCAAATTTGGAATCGATCTTTAAAAGCTGGAAATCATCAATCCAAGATCTATCACAGGATCCCATAAAAAACGTATCATCTGTTGATCCAACACTTAAAAAAAGTGCGGATAAGACAGTATCTCAATTTTTTACAGAATTGGACAAATTGAAAGGTAAACTTTATCGTTCTTTAAAAGAGAGTGAAAAAGTGCAGATTCAAAGAATTCAAAAAGTTCAAAATAATCTTTATCCCAATAGAAATTTACAGGAAAGAGAAGTCGCTTTCATTTACTATATGAATAAATATGGGCTGGACTTATGGGATAAACTGATTGTTGATTTACTGGGTGAGAATATGGAATCACATAAATTGATCTATGTGTAATGTCAAAAGTGCAAAAAAATAAGAGTGATTTACGATCATTCTATTTACGTAAACGAGAGCAAATTCCAACTGATCAAAAGGACATTTGGGATCAATCAATATTCAACAGGTTTATCCAACTAAATAGCTATATCAATGCTGAGGTAATCCATGTTTATGTCTCTATTGATAAAAAAAATGAAGTGGATACATTTCAAACTATTAACCACTCATTACGGAAAGGAAAGAAGGTAGTCGTTCCAAAGATAGCTAACGATGGATTACTGGAGCATTTTGAAATTAACACTACTGCTGATTTAAAGAGGAACAATTGGGGTATTCTTGAACCTGAAGGGGGGAGAGAGGTAAACACACAGGAGTTAGACATTATTATTGTACCTATGGTTGCCGGTGATAGAGGGCGAAATCGACTTGGGTATGGGAAAGGGTTTTACGATCGATTTTTATCAACTACTGATGCTTTTAAAGTCGGTTTACTTTTTGATATTCAAATATATCCGGACCTTTTACCTGTTGAATCTTTTGATGTCCAATTAGATCTACTTCTAACCCAGACTGAACTAATTTGAGCTAATTCGAAACAGATTAAATAAATATGCGTATGATTTTTTAAGTTACTATTCAGAATTAATATTATGGCAACGATAGAAAGAACATTAAATATTACCGACCAAGATCTCCACTCTTCATTAAATGATTTTTTAGAAGAGAATGAGAAAAAATCAAAACAAAGTATCTGGAATTTTTCCACAATCAGCGGATTATTTTTGGTATTAGTTTCTGCAGCCTATGTGGGACACTCGATTGGTACTACAGTTTTTGATTTAGGCAGTATTCCATTAATAAATACTCTTATGAAAATAGCGCCCTATTTTGGCGGTGCGCTTTTGGGAGGAATAATCTTATCTAATTTAACAAGAAACAAATCAAAGGATCACTCTCAAATTAAGGAAAAACAGAAAGTGAAAGAGACATATGATAAATTAGACGAATTTTTATATGCTGATAAAAATAGGAAGAATGTAAGATCTAAAAAAAATGAAAGCAGTTATCACGCATTTAATGTAAAAAGTGGTCAAAAATTAACCCGTTCCAGATCCGATAAGAAAATGGCCGGTGTATGTGGGGGGTTAGCTAAACATTTAGGTATAAATTCTACAGTTCTTCGGGTCATATTTGTTGCCGCGTTATTCTTGAGTTTTAATACCTTTATATTTGTATACATAGCTCTCGCTTTTGTGATTCCTAAGGAACCCATATCATTTATGGATGATTTTAAATAGTAGAGGATCTCTATATTGCTAATCTCATTTGAAGGAATTGATGGTTGTGGTAAGTCAACTCAAATAGTGTTGTTAAAAAACTATTTTGAGTCAAATAATACTCGATGTTTCCTTTTCAGAGAACCGGGTGGGACTGAAATTTCAGAGGATATCCGGTCTCTTTTACTTCATGGATCAGATACGATGGATTCAGTTACTGAACTTCTGCTTTTCTCGGCCGCACGTGCCCAATTGATCAAGCAGAAAGTGATCCCTCTTTTAGAAAATAATGAGATTGTAATTTTAGATCGATTTTATGACTCAACGACAGCCTATCAAGGATATGGAAGAGATTTTCATGATCTAAAAGCGATTCATCACCTTAATCTTATAGCCTCCCATTCAACGGTTCCGGATATCACTTTTTATTTGAAAATTAATCCGGAATTGGCACAAGAAAGAACATCAACATTTTCAAAAGATAGAATGGAAAACGCCGGTGTAGAATTTTTTCGATTAGTTAGTAAAGGGTATGATGAACTGGCAAAAAATGAGAATCGGTTTATAGTCATTGATGCATCAAAAGAGATCGACTCAATTCACTCAACCATTATCAAGCATCTCGAAAGCCGGTTAGTTTAGTAAGATCAGGTTTAAGCCAGTAAAAAAGGGATGGCAAGACAAACAGATCAGCAATTAGAGCTGCTATGATTGTTGTACAGACCATTAACCCCATCATTGCTGTAGAAGTAAAGACACTTGTAACCAGTGTGCCAAAACCGGCAATCAAAATTAAACTGGTGATAATTATAGCCCTACCGGTTCGAATGGTTGTTGAGGCTAATGCAGGGTTAAGAGCTCCTGCTGTCATATATTCTATTCGAAACCTTGCCAAATAATGAATACTGTCATCGACTGCAATTCCCAATGCTATTGTAAAAATGATTGCAGTTGAAGGCTTAATATCAATAGAAAAGAAGCCCATAATGCCGGCTACAATAACAAGAGGTAGCAGATTGGGTATTAAGGCAATGATGATTAATCTAATATTTTTAAATAAAATAGTCATAATCAGAGAGATAGCACCTAAAGCAATGATAATACTCCATGCAAGTGAATAGACAATTTTTTCAGTTAAATCGGCATTTAGTATTGTTGTACCGGTTGTAATTACATTTTCATCAGAAAAATGAAGGTCTAAATATTCTTCCATTTCATCTCTAATATTATTGATCTTGCGCGAACCCGCATCTTCAGTAAATGATGTAATACGAAGGCTTTTGTAGTCGAAATCAACTAATCGAAACAGTTCGTCAAAATCACTTATCTCTAATAAAAGTAGATATTGTGCAATCGCTTGATTTGAATCAAGATCACTTAAATTGAATGGATCCGAAGATGGATTCATTTTTTGATGTACTTCGTTAAGTAAAGTGTGCAGGCCTATAACACGGTGAATTTCAGGATAGGAGAGTAGTTTCTTTTCCAATTGAAGCAATTTGTTGAATAATTCAACCGATATCACACCTTCAGGTTGTCCAGTGTCAATAATAAATTCAAGGGGAAATTGTGGTGCGATATTTTCGGAAAAGAATTTACTGTCTTTCATTAACTGGCTATCCTCACCAACATCATCAAATATTTTTCCATTAACCTGTAGATTATTAAAGCCGGATAGAAAAATAACTGTGATTACCAAACTAGAGACTAACACTTTTTTATAGTGTTTCCGATTGAAAACAGACATTTGGATAAGTAGAGCGTTTATAGCCGGGTAGAAGTAATTTGATTTTTCATCTACGACTCTTTTCTTTTTAGATAGTTTTAAAGCTGCAGGAAGAAAAGTGATAGTAATGACATACGCTATTAAAACACCGATTGCAGTATAAATACCAAACATTTTCATAGGAACTACTGTACTGCTTAATAATGATGCAAATCCAATGGCAGTCGTTACACTGGTAAGAAAAGTTGCACTTCCAAGAGTCATCATCATTTCTAAAATAGAGGAGTGTTTATCCATACCGGATTCTCTTGAATCGTCATATTTAGATATCATATGAACCGCATCTGCTACTCCAACACATAACAAAATGGGTGCGATAGTACTACTCATTATTTCCAAATAACCACCGGATAAGTGAATAAATGCAATGGTGAGTAATAGAGTCCCCCAAACTATAAGCATTGGAAAGAGCACTCCCCAGATGGTTCTGTAAAGATACCAAAGAAGCAATATGATGATTATAGATGATAATGTGATGTACCAAATAATCTCATCATTCAGCAAATTTACATATTGACTACGAAAATAGGGGATACCTGATATATGGAATGTGTATGTCTGATTGTACTGATCTAAAATCTCTGTAATAGATTCAATGATAAGATTTCTATTGACATATGTGTTATCATCTTCAAAAATTCGTACGGCTATGGATGTTGCATTACCCGTTTCATTTAATAGGAAACCTCTTAAAAATGGATCTCTGCTCATGCTCTTTTTTAGCAACTCAAAATCATATTCAGGTAATTTATTAGCCTCTAAATAGGGTTCAAATGTAAGATTTAATCCATCTGATTTTATCTGCTCAACACTCCAAATTGAGGAGACCCGATCCAGATAATCTATCTTTTTTATCTCTTCTGTAATATGATAGAGATCACTTAAAACTTTTTCTGTGAACAATGAATCTGATTTGAAACCAATCAATATTGTATTATCATCTCTTCCAAATTCATCTTCCAGGATTTTATAATCCAGAATAACTGGGTCATTTACCGGATAAAATCCCTCCAAATTGAAGTCTGTATTAATATTGCTAGCTGGGTATATGGCTAAAAATATCGAGATAATCAGGCCGGATATGATTATTCGCGGGTATTTTATGATAAAATTGCTGAATTTCTTCAATATTTTTGAAAGAAGTTAATATAATTGGGTTGTAACCGAATGTGATTTAATTTAATTCACAAATCAGAAATAGTATGTGATTCTAGAGAAGATAAAGCTATTATTGCGGTATTGACTAAATGAAAAATGTCCGTAAAATGGCTCTACATCATTGCCATTCATTAGATTAATTCCCATAGATACTTCAAAACCATCACTAATTTCATAGGTGCTTTGAAATTGAAATAACCAATCCTTGCCTGCAAAATTATATCTATTTAATGTTGATAATTGAAGTCTTTCTCTATTCAAAGATCTTGATAGAAGTATAGTGGCATATGGGAAGAATTGTTGTGAGAATAGGTTTTGATCATAATTGAGGATCCATTCAAGGTAGAGCTGACCGCTAAAGGTGATCCCATAGATTTCTGACTGTAAACCGGCCATTGTATGAACCCAGGGTTTTTTAGTAAGGTAGTTATCATTGCGATCTTCAAGCTGATTTATAACTTGAAATGCTAATTCAGGATTTGTTAAAGTATTTTCTAATTGATCCTGTGGAACGGTTGTAAATGTGAACAATCTATTTTTTACAAATAGAGTTTCTGTAGTTAAAAACCAGGATGATGAAAGTTGGTACTGAGCAGATAAACCCAACATGAGGGATTGTTCATATGTCTCAAAAAGATCCAATTCTAAATTCTGTGGATCGGTACGATTCTTGAATCGAAATCCCAAGGATGGGGTGGGGTAGGTCCAGTAGCTTACATTTAAGTCCAAATCTAATTCAGGTATTGACCGATTGGAATATCGTAGAGCACCGCTTAATTGTGAAAACAGACGTTTTTGATCATAATTAATGAGATTTAACGCAATTGGGCCACCAATTTGAACCGGAAACCATCTGGAATCAATTTCGGGTAATCTACTTCTGTTTTGCAGTGGATTGATGATTAGTTGTATTGAATTTTGATTAAAATATCTCCTAATGTTAATTGCAAGGGTTCCCAATTCTATCTCATTCGGTTCTTTGGTAAGGAATTCTCTAAAATCAATACCTGAATAGATATCTGTAATGAATCCGGTATTTGATCTTCCGGTTCTAAGGCGCTGCAGGCCAATTTTCACATCGTAATTCGTTGTAAAAATGTTGATGAACAGCTCTCTAAATAGTAAATCGAATTCAAATGAATCGCTATAATTGTTATATAAATGAAATTCTGAAACAAATTCTCCAAAGCGTAAGCTTCTATTTAATAGAATATTAACTCTGTTTCTGGCACTCACCAATTCATGATTGGAATACGTTTGAATGGCATTAAAATTCTGCACATTTCCGTCTATAACAAATTGTGCTGTAATAGGTTGGTGAGCAAATAAAATGCAAATAAATGACAATAATAAGCGAGTAGTTTTCTTTTTCACAATGACTTTCTATACAGTTATTAAATCTTTATTCTCAAAATGATTGATGCTTATTCAAAATATGCTTAAATTTAGTGCATTGTGGATTTGTCTTATCTGCAATATATATCAACTCTGAATTAGAACTTTTCATATCCGAAGTTAATACTTATGGCGCACGAAAGAATAGATGTAGACTTACCTTTAGCCAAAGTTTACGAGTTATTATGTAATCCAGTTCATTTCCCAAAATTTCTTCACCGTATTGAACGTGTAGATAAAGTCAATTCCCAGACTTTCAACTATACAACCACTATTGGTAACGAAGAGTTTCAGTGGACAACGAACATAATCGATAATTTAAGAAATACTCGATTTGCCTGGATTACCATTAATGGCAACCTAAACCAAACCGGCACAATCCGTTTTACCCCTCTTAATAATGGCAGTAAAACGCGTGTAGATGTTTCCCTTGATTATCGAACATTTTTCGGTGAAGCAGACGATGACTTGGCTAATTTTATCGAAGGGCTCCCGGAACAATTAGGTAAAGACCTGAAGAAGTTCAAGGAACTTGCAGAATCTGATACATTTAAAGATGAAACAGATGATGAAAAGATAAAAGAAAGTAGTGAAGTGTCTGTTTAAACATTCTTGCTGATTTTTAAATGCGTCCCGTGTAGACGGGACGCATTTTTTTATTTATAAATGGAGATTATTTTACAGAATGGCTTTTACATTCAGGGAATTTAAATCGAAACAAATATCTTCATTGCCCCACTATTTACTAATTGGCCACCCAATTAGCCACTCATTGTCGCCTCTCATGCATCAAGCGGCTTTAGATTTTCATCATCTGAATGCTAATTATTATGCCGTTGATCTTTTAAATGAAGAAATTACAGACTTTATATCCTGGATTAATAGAGATTCTTTCCTTGGTTGTAATATAACATTGCCGTACAAAAGATTATTTATTGATGTCGTAGATCAATTAGATCCTCTTGCTGAGAGCGTAGGCGCAATAAATACAATTTCAAAAAAACAATCTAAGCTCATTGGCTTTAATACTGATGTATTTGGGTTTTTATACCCATTAAGACAATACAGGGAGAAATTAGAAGGATCTACTGCTATAGTATACGGAACAGGGGGTGCCTCTAAAGCTGTAAAATCCGGATTGATCTCTTTGGGAATCCGTAAAATATTGTTTGTTACCAGAAGTGTAGATAATAAAATCGATATAGATCTTTCAGGTGAGTCCATTGACATTCAATATATTGACTATTCTCAATGGCCGGCTTTTATTGATGACGTATCAATAGTCATTAATGCGACTCCGTTAGGTATGCTTACAAACAGGCAGCTCTCACCGGTAAAAATAGACGAATACGATTTATTAAAAGATAAAATTTGTTATGATCTGGTGTATAATCCATTAGATACAACCTTTTTAAAAAATGCCAGGAAAGCTGGTGGGCTTACGATAAATGGACTTCATATGCTGATTCATCAAGGAGATCAATCGTTCAATCTTTGGACCGGAAAATCTTTTCCTCTAGAAATAATTTATAAAAAACTTGAAAGTTATTTCATGTCATGATGTTAGATATATTCCGACCAAAATTACTAAATCATGGAAACGAAGTTGAATGTTATTTTACAAGAGCAAATAGAGATAGGATACATCAGGGAAATAATAGAATAAATGGATTGCATTTAGGTCCATTCAGTCATGGAGAAGATCTAGCAGTCGAGAATAACTATTCGCTACTATTTAATACGATTCAATGGGATCGAGATCAACTGGCCATTGCAAAGCAAGTACATGGTACAGATGTTACAGTGATAGAATCTCCCGGGGTTTATCCAGATTGTGATGGACTTGTGACAGATAAAATAGGTTTAGCATTAGGAATCCAGGTAGCAGACTGTGCAGCAGTTTTATTATATGAACCAAAGGCAAGAGTCATAGCAGCACTGCATGCAGGTTGGAGAGGAGCCATTTCCGGAATTATAAATAGAGGTATAGATACCATTTTGAACTTACAAGGTGATCCATCAAAGTTACTTGCATATATATCACCTTGTATCTCCTTAAAATATTTTGAAGTGGGTGACGAAGTTGCCAATCTGTTCCCTGATGAATTTTGTGACTATACAAGTTTTGTTAAGCCCCATGTTGATTTGAAAGGGTATATCAGGCATCAACTAAGAGAAGAAGGAGTAGTAGATGAGAATATTCAATTATCAAACAGTTGCACATTTGAAGATAAAACATATTTCTCTTATCGAAGAGAACGAGACAAGGCGGGCAGAATGTTAGCCCTAATAAAAATGGGATAATTTTTTAGTAAGGTATGCAAGAAAAAATCTTCATTCCTCGACGGAAAAGGTTCTATACCAAGTGAACAAGTTGGAAATATTTCTCTCACAATAATGGATTCATTGAATGAGAAAGGTATATCATGAGAAAAGCGACGCAATTAGAGATCCACTTACTGGTTTTAATATCATATCTGAAGGTAACGGATTGATGGAAAGAGTTGATACTCAAGTCATTATATCAAAATGTGCAAAAGAAATTGCATCTCTATACTTTGGTCAGACATTTTATATTTTGATAACCAACTAAAATTAATTTTTATATTTATTGAAAGATAGCTTAGCCATACTAGGATCAACCGGTTCAATTGGAACACAGGCACTTGAAATATTAGAAAATAGACCCGATCTGTTTGATATTGTAGCCTTATCCGCAAATAAAAATTATCGTCTACTTGCCAAACAAGCTAATCATTTCCGCCCCGCTTATCTGTTACTGGTGAATCAGGATTTTAGAAATGAATTTGAAGATCTTTTGTCTTATAAACCTAAGGAAATAAAGTATGGCAGCAGCGCTATAGATGATTTTGCACAACATGGTGATTATGACCTATTACTGAATAGTATGGTAGGTTTTGCCGGTTTTATGTCGACGTATAATGCCTTAAAAAGAGATAAAAAAGTAGCACTTGCCAATAAGGAATCTCTTGTGGTAGGAGGTCAATTAATTGCGGAGACAAATGCTTTTAAAGATGGAAAATTAGTGCCTGTTGACTCAGAACACTCTGCAATGCTTCAATGTCTGACAGGGGAAAAATGGAGCGATATTCAAAAGATCATCATTACTGCAAGTGGCGGACCATTTAGAGAGTTATCAATAGATGAAATGAATGAAATTACTGTAGAAGATGCATTAAATCATCCTAACTGGACTATGGGTGATAAAATAACCATTGATTCTTCTACGATGATGAATAAGGGATTAGAAATTATTGAAGCCAAATGGTTATTTAATTTAGATGTAGATCGTATAGAACCGGTTATACATCCCCAAAGCATTATTCATTCTATTATTGAGTTTAAAGATGGTTCTTCAAAAGCACAATTGGGTCCACCTGATATGAAAGTACCGATTCTTTATGCACTTACGTATCCAAATAGGATAGAATACCCCAACAAAACATTAGACTATAGTGCTAATTTAAGTTTAGATTTTTCACCGGTTGATTTTATAAAATTTCCATGTATTAAACTGGCAATTGATGCGGCAAAGGAAGGAGGGTATGCACCTGCAGTATTAAATGCCGCAAATGAAGTTGCAGTTAGTAGATTTTTAAAAAGGGAAATTCGTTATATTGAAATTGCAATAATTATTGAGAAGTCCCTCGAAACAATTGAACGAGATAAGGTATTAGATCCGCATGCGTTATTGGAGATCGACCATAAAACGCGGAACTATGCTAATACACTTTTGAGATAAAATATGGATTGGATTTTAAATATTTCAACAACAATATTAATTTTTATAGCGGCTATTTTCATTCTGGTCACAGTACATGAATTAGGGCATTTTCTAGCTGCCAAATTTTTTAAAATGAGGGTTGATAAATTTTCAATTGGTTTTCCGCCAAAAATATTCGGATTTAAAAAGGGAGAAACTGAATATGTAATTGGTGCAACACCGCTTGGAGGATATGTGCAGATCGCAGGTATGATTGATGAATCAATGGATGATAGTTTTATTGATGAAGAAGTGAAACCGGATGAATTTCGCAGCAGGCCGGTTTGGCAAAGAACGATTGTGATTTTAGCAGGTGTACTGTTTAATATGATCTTAGCCTTAATAATTTACATTGGAATGGCATTTAATTATGGTGACACCGTAATCCCTATTCAATCCATTGATGGATTTTATGTTGCTGAAGAATCCGTTGCTTCACAGATTGGATTACAGACCGATGACAAAATTATTGGTGTAAATGGAAAAGAGGTTCAATATTTTAATCAACTTTTTTCACCATCTGATTTAACTGATAGAGATCTCACTTTTATGGTTCAAAGAGGCGGGGAACTCATTACAATAACCACACCACCGGAATTTTTGGATCTTATTAACAGAGAGGGGGGATTTATTGACCTTAATAGTACACTCCCAAGTAGAATAAGCAGAGTTATGGCCGGTACACCTGCAGATTCAGCAGGTTTAAAAGACGGTGATGAAGTTATTTCCGCTAACGGTAAAAGTGTCAGTTATTGGGCAGAGATTGTAAATATTATCAGTGATAACAGTGGTCCGACCGAATTGGAAGTACGTAGGGGGGATGAAATTACCACAATTTCAGTTACACCGGATCCTGAAACAAATCAAATTGGAATTCAATCTTATCAAGCTGCTGAAATTTTAGACTATGAAATCAGATCATTTGGTGTTGCCCAATCTGTAACGGTTGGATTTGATCGAACACAGGATACCTTTTTTGGCATTATAAAAGGTCTCGGCCGTCTGTTTTCTGGAGATATTTCTGTTCGTGAAAATTTAGGCGGACCGGTAGCGATTGCGAATATTACTAAAGAGGCAACAGATAGAGGAGGGATGGAAGGATTCTGGAATATTACAGCATTTCTTAGTGTCACATTAGCGATCATGAACATGTTACCTATTCCCGCTCTCGATGGCGGACACTTCATGTTTCTTGTATATGAAGGAATTACTCGTAGAGAACCCCCTCCAAAAGTTAGAATGGGATTGCAACAATTGGGTTTCATATTCCTGATTGGACTGTTTATACTAATTACTTTCAATGATATACTCAGAACAATCAGTGGGTCTTAAATGTTAGCAAAAGAAGGATTTTCAACTATTATAGTCGTTTTTGTTTTTTGTATTTGTGTAGGGTACGCAGTTACTTTCTTCTCTGCATGGTTAGGTTTTTTAATCTATCCATTACTGACGGTATTATGTCTGTTAGTTTTATACTTCTTTAGAGATCCAGACAGGGTACCTCCTTCAGATCCAAATTTGGTTATATCCCCGGCAGATGGCAAAGTAGTTCTTATTCAGAGGATTGAAGAGAATGAATACATGAATGCTCCGGCAACTCAAATCAGCATTTTTCTATCTCCGCTAAATGTTCATGTAAATAGAAATCCTGTTAGCGGGACATTAGAATATCTGACTTATTATCCCGGAAAGTATCTGATGGCGTGGGAAGATAATGCATCCGAAATGAATGAGCGTGCACATTTTGGTGTCAAACACTCAAGTGGTACAAAATTTCTATTTAAACAAATTACAGGTTTTCTTGCCAGAAGAATTGTCTATCATCTGCAAGAAGGTGATCATGTAAAAGCCGGTGAAAGATTCGGTATTATGAAATTTGGATCAAGAATGGATGTTTTGATACCGGATAATTGTGATATTAAAGTAAAAAAAGGGGATACTACTGTAGCAGGTGAGTCAATATTGGCTTTGATTAATACTCAATAAAATTTCATTATCTGTTTTTCATTATGAAAGTTAGTATGAATACTTCAATATGAAATATCCAATTCAAAAAAAGAGATTCCAAAGAAAGCTGACCAATAGAAAGCTAAAGCCAATACCTAAGATGGTGGTTCCCAGTTTTTTTACTTTAATGAACCTTTTTTGCGGGTTTTTATCCATGCTAATGGTATATGAGGGGAATATCAGCATGGGAGCTTGGTTAATCGTTATAGCCGGCATGTTTGACGTCATGGATGGATTTATGGCAAGATTAACAAATTCAACCAGCGAATTTGGAATGGAGTTGGATTCACTTAGTGATATTGTATCCTTTGGAGTGGCACCCGGTTTTTTGATATATGCATTTGCTTTACACGAATTAGCAATTGCAGGCATATTATTGAGTGCATTAGCACCTATTTGTGGTTCGATCAGACTGGCAAGATACAATATAGAATCTAAATTAGGAGAACTAGAATATTTTCGAGGTTTACCATCCCCGGCATTTGCAATTATGTTATCTGCTTTCTATCTGACATCTGTGAATAGAATGGAATGGTTTGATGGATTAAATCAAGGTGTAATTTCAGTATTAATTCCTGTCGTCATATTACTTTCATTTTTGATGGTCAGTACAATTCCGTTTGATAAAATTCCCAAGTTTGATCGTGAGTCCATTAAATTGTACAAAAACAGGCTTATATTACTGTTTATTTACTTTTTGACCATTGTAATATTTCAAGATATCGGGTTAATGATTGTATTCTCCTTTTTTGTATTAAAAGGGATGGTATTGGGAGTCTATATATTTTGGAAACAAGCTTTTACAGATGATCCGGATCCATTGGAAAATTTGTAAAATCTAATCACTTAAAACCTATTAAGCACTATTCAAAAAAAGGATCATTTTTTCAGCATTTTCCGGCGATAATGGAACCACTCTGCCATTAATACTATTTAGATAATTCCAATCACTTTGATCATTTCGCCTGAAACGTATGCATCGATCACTCTGAATAATGTCATTATATATTGTTCTATTAGGCATTTCATCTATTTTTAAAGAAGCTATCTCTTGAATTAAAAACTCTTCAGTATGAATGACTCTATTTTTGGAACAGTATTGAATATCAATTACATCATCTTTCAATAAAACAGTGATTTCGATTTTCCCATCCCTCAGTTTATAAAGGCTTAATACACCTACTGAAAAAAGAATAAATGCCGTTAACCTCAAATATCCTTCCAAAAGTATATTTGAAGCAGACCAGTAAAAATAGAATGTGATGCCTGAAGCAATCAAACTACAGACTGTAATTATTGGCCAATAATTTGAAAATTTCTCATGTATTATGAGTTTATTTTTCATGATAGAATTCGTTTTTCGATCAATTTACCTGTTGTAGTCAAATAGTACGAATGCAGATTTGCTGTCAGGCAAGAGTGAATTGGACATATCAATAATGACATCTGTTCTATTTCTGATATATTTCCGACAGCTATAGCATGTTCCTGAGAAAGCGAGTTGATAAATAGGTCATCAAATTTCACTATCTCATTATTATCATATTTAATTGCTTGCCCGAAAGTGATCTGGCCATTAATTGAAATTGAATCCTTGGATAAATAGACAGCACCGCCATGAAGAATTATTCTATTTTCAAACGTTTGTGCAATAGGAGTATGACAAAAAAGTGCAACATCATCTAGATTACAAGAACCAATATTTACCTGCATCCAGTCATAGAAAACAAAATTTCCCGGAGTTATAACATCAATCGAGTCAAAATTCTCCAGGATTGAGCAGGAGGGAGTGTCACCCATGATACAATGTGATGAAGGGTAAAGATCTTTTAGGTTCTTTAGAACCTTCAGTACTGGCTTGATGTGGCTTAGAATGTCCTTTTTGCTTCTGCTTTGATAGGTTCGCCCATCATGAATATAGAAACCTTCAAAATTAGCTAAAGAATATGTATCACATGCAAATATAATCTCATTAATTTTATCCAGATTATTATAGGTTATGCCACTTCGTTCATACCCCGGATCTATTTCAATAATAACATGAAATGGGTTATGTAAACTTTCAGAAAGAATTGAAATTTGATCAATAGAGTTTACAAATAGGCGAAGTTTTACTGTTTGTTCCAGTTTCTTTAAAGCTGAAATTTGTCCTGAATAAAATGGGAAAGCAATAGTTATATCATTCCAGCCGTCGGATGCAAAATAGGAAGCCATATCTACTGAAGATACAGTAATTGCTTCAACACCCGCTTCTTTGAACCATTTACCTATTTCCAGAGATTGATGGGTTTTAAAATGAGGCCTGAAAATCAGGTTATTCTGACTGGCTTTAGAAATCATGCGATTGATATTCCTTTTACATCGAACTTCATCAAGAATAAGTTGAGGTCGGCCGGTTTCGATAAATTTCATAGATTTTTAATTAAGTTGATCAAATCAAAGATTTAAAATAGGAAATGCACACGAGCTTAAAAGGTCTTATTTTAAGGTTGAAATTAAATGAAAGAAAAAATAAGCACAGAAAATAAATTAAAGATCATCGGCAGACTGGAGAAAGTTCAGCTACCAGATTTATCTATTATCAATTTAGATGCAAAAATTGATACGGGGGCGTACACGTCCAGCTTACATTGTCATAGTGTAGAAGTTTATCTAAGTAAAGGTAAAAGTAGAGTTCGTTTTTATGTTCTGGACCCATTACATCCAGAGTATGAGGGGAATAATTTCGATAGTCCGGTTCATAAAATTAAGAATATAAAGAGTTCAAATGGCATTGTATCTGAGAGAGTCATTATAAAGCAAAAAATTATCTTTGGGGATAAGAAAACAACGATTCAATTATCCTTATCGAATCGATCAGACATGAAATATCCAGTACTTATTGGAAGAAGATTTATCTCCGGGAAATTCCTGGTAGATGTAGCTCAAAAATATTTATACAGCAAGTTATAATCAATGAATTCAAAACAACTTAAAATTGCCATATTATCAAGAAACAAGTCACTATACTCTACAAAACGCCTCATAGAAGCTATTGAAAATAGAGGACATCGAGCTGTTGTTTTAGATCATTTAAAATGTGATATCGTAATAGAACAAGATAAACCGACGATATTTTATCATGGAGAAGAGGTAAAAGATATATCTGCAGTTATACCGAGAATTGGTGCATCTGTCACTTTTTATGGTGCAGCCGTTGTGAGACAGTTTGAAATGATGAATATTCCTACCGTTGTTGAGTCTCAGGCCTTGGTTCGATCCAGGGACAAACTGAGAAGTTTACAAATATTGGCCAGAGAAAATGTTGGAATGCCAAAAACTGTATTCACAAACTACAGTAAAGAGGTTGCAAAAATTATCGATAGTGTGGGTGGTGCGCCATTGATCGTAAAATTACTTGAAGGAACACAAGGATATGGGGTTGTATTGGCGCCAACTAAGAAAGCAGCGGAGTCGATGATTGAAGCGTTTCACAGTATGAAGGCCCGGGTGATTGTTCAAGAGTTTATATCTGAAGCAAAAGGAGCGGATATCAGAGCATTTGTGATAGGCAATCGTGTTGTTGGTGCAATGAAAAGACAAGGAAAAGAGGGTGAATTCAGATCCAATATTCATCAGGGAGGTAGTGGTGTAATCATTAAATTATCAAAAGAAGAGCGTGAAGTAGCTCTAACTGCTGCTAAAGCGATGAACTTAACCATAGCAGGTGTGGATTTACTGCAATCAGACAGGGGTCCATTAGTATTAGAAGTAAATTCTTCCCCGGGTCTACAGGGTATTGAACAAGCTACTAAAAAAGATATAGCTGATGAGATCATTAAATATGTGGAAAAGATGATTGAGCACTCTGACGACCGAAAGAGAAGTAATAGAAGAAAGATAAAAAGTAATGCCTGATATCATACAAATAGGGGGTGAAAAGATAAAAAGGGGAGAAGACAGGCATCTCTATTTAAGGATTGCAAAACTTCCAACCCATACGAATATTGATTTGCCTGTAAGAGTGATACGGTCGGAAAGTCCGGGACCTGTTTTGTTATTGACAGGTGGATTACATGGGGATGAGATCAATGGTATTGAAATAGTAAGGAGAATGCTAGCCCGAAAAATGTTGAATCCGGATATAGGAACAATCATTGCGATTCCTTTAATGAATATCTATGGATTTATCCAGAATGTTCGTGGAGTGCCTGATGGGAAAGATATAAATCGAAGTTTTCCCGGAAGTAAAACTGGATCACTGGCCAAATTGGTAGCTTACACAATAATGAATGAAATCATACCTAAAATAGATTATGGGATCGACTTTCATACAGGTGGAGCGAGTCGAGCCAATTTTCCACAGATTCGATGTGTTTTGAATATTGAAAAAAACATCGAATTAGCCAACGTATTTGCGCCACCGGTTATATTACATTCACCGCTTATTGATCAATCTTTTCGAAAAGCGGCTTATAAAAAGAAAAAGCATATACTAGTCTATGAAACCGGTGAATCATTACGATATGATGAATTTGGTATTAAAATTGCGATTGAAGGAACTCAGCGTGTTATGTGTCATTTAGGAATGAAAAGTGATAAAACAATCCCTGATTATAGAACGGATATATTTAAAGGATCCATTTGGGCAAGAGCGCCTTTGGCCGGACTCTTTACGTCAAAATTAAAAAATGGTGATGAAGTTAAAAAGAAACAGATACTGGGTGTAATTACTGATCCATTTGGTTCAGATGTTAATTCAGTAAAAAGCAGGTATGATGGACGAATAATTGGTGTTAATTATAATCCAATTGTACATAAAGGTGATGCCATAATGCATATTGCAATAAATAGACAGGACTATGAGTAGTGATTTAATATTTCATGTTGTATCAAAAAGAAAATGGCGAGAATGTTATTTAAATGGGACTTATAGCATATCAGATGAGGGTACAGAACCGTCGGCAATAGAGTGTGTAAGAATAAGTCATTTAAATGATTATTTGAATCAGCATTTTAAGGGCAGAAAAAACTTATTTATTTTGGTCATTGATAGTTCACGTTTGGATCGTAAACCTGTATTTAATGATGACTCTGAAATCACGCTAATTGGACAAGAGATTCGGAGTGAAGCTATTCTTGATAAGATTCGTATTGATTGCGGAAAAGAGGGACAATTTGATCTAACGGTGTTTAGTAGTTAATGGGTGTAATTCATTAAGATAAATTAATACGTATTAAATGTCGTATAATATATATTATGTAAAGTAAGTGTATCGTTTGCCATATCGGTTTTTAAACCTTTTACACCCCCCATTGCACAAAACGATCATTCGACTCTTCTAGATGCTATTTCAAGGCACTTTGAATGGCTTTAAAGTCAGGCTGCTTACTTGCGTCTTCTAATACCTCAGAATATTCAACCATTAAATCTTGATTAATTATAAATGCAGATCTTTTTGCAATCCCCTTCATTCCATAAAAGTCCTCATAAAGCACATTAAACTGTGAAGAGACTACTTTGTTAAAATCACTGAGCAGGGTGAAATTTAAATTATTGTATTTTTTAAATTCTCTTAACGTATAAAAACTATCAACACTTATTCCTAATACATTGACGTTTAACGAGTTGTATAATTTCATATTATCTCTGGTGTTGCACATTTCAGCGCTACATACGCTTGAAAATGCTAAAGGGAAAAATAGAATAAGTGCTTTATTCTGTTCTGTCACACTTTTTAAACTGATCTCTTTCCCTTCACTATTTTGTAACGTAAAATTGGTTGCCTTATCCCCTACTTTCATTTTTTAATACAGTATGATTGATAGTTAATTTTTTAGATAACGTATATATCGCAGTCACAATTCCTGCAGAAAGGGTTATCTGCCAAATGATATCACTAAAGGGAATTAATTCTATTAAAAACCAATAGCTACAATATGATAGGATTATCAAAACGCTTGATATAATTCCTATACTTCTTTTATGAGTTAAAGCATTCTCATCAAATATCAATAATAGATAGACAAATATTGCAATAAATTGTGTCGTCATGATGATAATTGTTTTGATTAAATACGTATCAATAATCAAAAAAAAGAACAGTGGAATAAGTAAAGGTGAATAGACAAGAAAATATGGATATCGAAAAATTGCAGGTCTTAAATTTCTGACAATTATCAATAATAATGTTAAGACTAATGACATAGTAAATATGTGGAGTATTTCAGCTACATAAATATCAATTTGAGGGGTGTCAACGGAATTAAAAAACAGACTCGTAATCCAAACGACAAGAGCCAGTATTAAAACCCACTTGATATCATTTTTCTTGGTATCTAACTTGAATATAGCCAAATAGAGACAGTATACGGAAGAGATAAAAAGTATTAACTGTCCCCACATTGTAGATTGGATTTAAGATTCTCTTTGTGAGAACCTTTTATTGATTTCTCTTTGATGTTGTTTCTCGTTTTGATAAATCAGAATTAAATCAGCAATTGATTTAAGTAATGATCTCTCATCCACAACCATTTTTTGAATAAAATCATAGAGAGTAATTTCTACTCCTTGATTATCTTTCAGTATTTTTTCCCAATCAATGGGATTCATTTTACCCATTAATGTTAGAAGACCTGCTCTATGTTTAATAATTTTGTTTAAGATTCTGTGTATGTCTAAATCATTATATTCTTTTTCAGTAAATGAATCTGTAAAGTGATTAAAATCAGAGAGCTTAACGATTCGATTTTCAAAAAGTATATTCTCAATTATTGGCCTGTAATATTGATGTTGTGCGTAGTCGATTAAACTAAGCATCTCTTTTATAGACTGACCCTGAGGTGGTTTTTCATCATAAGGAATGGTATCAATCAAATATTTAAGTGCTTCTGCCTCAGCTTCTAAATATGAAACATCATCAAACAAATGATCTGTTCGTTCACTATTTATGGATGATTTGAGCATTTTAAATCTACACAGACCAATTATTAGATGCTTTGGTTGCATCATTTCTTTTCTGTTGTTCCAATATATCAACAAGCGATAATCCGGTATTCCAATCTTCGTCACGATCTCTTACCGAATGAATATTATTTTTTTGTTGAAAATCCCAAAACTGGCCAAATTGATTATTTCTATACTCTCTAAGGTAGGTAAGTCGATCTGTTAAGTCTTCTTTGGGAACTAAAAGACGTTGTTTATCATACACTGCGTCTTCTCTGGATTCAAATACGATGTCATAATCCTGGCTCATTACAATCGCTTCTTCCGGACATACTTCTTCACAAAATCCACAATAGATACATCGTAGCATATTGATTTCAAATTTCTCCGGATATCTCTCTTTTGGATCTTCATTTTCACTTGCTTGCATACTAATGGCTAAAGGTGGACATGCCCTTGCACATAGTCCACAAGATACACATCGCTCTTGTCCATCATCTTCAACCAATACTGGTCTGCCCCGAAAAATAGAAGGTGGATCCCATTTTTCTTCCGGATAATTCAACGTAAATGTTGGCGCAAACATCTGTTTAAAGGTATAGAGTAGACCTTTAAATATTTCCGGTAAATAGAGTTTTTCTAAGAAAGAAAGTTTTCGCTCTCGTGTATATTCATCGTTTATTGAATGAGATGCCGGAATTTCAATATTCTTTTGCATGCCTGACTAATTATTAAACTTCTGTGAACATTTGACTGTTAAAATAACCCTTTAAAATCTACTCTCAAAAGAATGTGGTTAATTTTCGTTACTATTTTTGTCTGAAAACCATTGTTATGGGTACACCTTCAAATCCAAAATTTTCTCTTAAATTATTTTCGATAAATCTTCTATAATTGGGGGGTAATTCTTCCGGGTTATTCATAAAGAATTTAAATACCGGAGGATTTGATTTAACCTGAACAGCATATTGAATTTTTAATTGTTTTCCTCTTTTTACCGGTAATTGTCTCTCTTTCAGTAATTTAATAATAAAATTATTGAGATCCGGTGTCGGAATTTTTTTCCTGCGTTCTGCAATCACAGTTTTAGAGATGTCCAATACTTTATCAATTCGTTGTCCGGTTAGTGCAGAAATTGAAATGATAGGTACATAATCAAGGGTTTTGACTTTACCGTGAATATATTCCTGAAACTCTTTTAGCAAATTGGTATCCTTCTCCGGGACAATATCCCATTTGTTCAATGCAATGACGATACCTTTATTAAATTTTTCAGCTTCCCTTAAAATTCGTTTATCCTGTTCATCAAACCCCTGCATAGCATCCAATAACAAAACTACTACATCAGCTTCTTTAATAGATCGATCTGTTCTGACTGTACTGTAGAACTCAATATTCTCTTTTACTTTTGCTTTTTTTCTCAATCCTGCAGTATCAACAAGTATAAATGTCTCTCCTTTATAGTCTAGCAGACTATTTATTGCATCCCTGGTCGTACCGGGAATATCGGTGACAATACATCTGTCATCTTTCAAAAGAGCATTCATCAAACTGCTTTTCCCTACATTTGGCCGGCCTACAAATGCAATTTTGGGGTAACCTGGGTCTTCAGGTTCTTCCTCTTCTTCTGGCAGACATTTAACGACTTCATCCAGTAAATCACCGGTACCTATGCCGCTAATAGATGATAAAGGATATATTTCATCAAATCCGAGCCCATAAAATTCAACACCATCCATTGTCTTCTCTTCATTGTCGCACTTGTTTACGACTAAAAAAACAGGCTTATCTTGTTTTCGTAAAATTTCAGCAACAGAACGATCCAATGTCGTGATTCCGGTTTCTGTATCTACAACAAATAGAATAACATCAGACTCATCAATTGCTAAATGAACTTGTTCACGAATACCCACTGTAATGACATCCTCTTCATCAGGTAAATACCCGCCGGTATCAATGACCGAGAAGTTGCGGCCATTCCAATAACTGTCTCCATAGTGACGGTCACGCGTAACACCATAATCATCATGTACGATCGCTTTTCTTCGACCAATCAATCTGTTAAACAAGGTTGATTTTCCTACATTTGGCCTTCCAACAATGGAAACGGTTGCTGACATCTTTATTATTTTATATGATAATTAGTACATTGATTTTATTTTGACTGATAAGAAAAGAAATAAGTTTCTTATTCAGCCTCTACCTGCTTAACTTCATATGATAAATTTATCCTTTTAACTTTATCATCTAGATAAACAGAATAGATCCACAAGTTAAGAATTTTTATAGAAAGCTATGCTACGAACACTTCATAACTATTTTGGTTTTGGTGGCTCCTTAATTGTAGCATTTTTATCCTTTATGTTCTTTGTTTTTTGGATGGCAGGTGTTGCCGGAATATGTACAAAAGAGAGACCTATGCACAGACAGTTAATCTTTTTTTCATTGGCCATCTTTGTACCCGTTTATCCTGTTTTATGGCTTATTGCTGATATGATAAAGCAGAAAAAAGAGTTAAAAAGGCTATAATGGATATGGTATTATTGACCAGATTCAACTTCGTTGTGAGGTAAAGAGCGTTCTCTTTTTTCCTCTACTAGTAGCCATGGTTCCAATTCATTTTCCGGAATGTCCTCCAAAAATCGGGATGGATTAGAAAAATAATCACCATATCTGCTTTGAAACAGAGCAGGATATGTAAGAAACAGTGAATCTTTAGCCCTTGTAACTGCAACATATAACAATCTAATCTCTTCATCCATTTGTTCAGGATCGTCAATTGCATATCCGGAAGGGATAATACCATCAAGACATTGAATCAGAAAAACAACATTCCATTCTAAGCCTTTTGATGAGTGTATCGTACTTAGTATTAATGGTGACTCCTCTTTTTTCCCCGATTCTGTATCAATTACCGTAGATTCTATTGGATCAAGAGAAATCTCTTCTATCATGGTTTCCAATGAACGATATGTGCCAGAAATATCCACAAATGTTTCCAGATCTTTCATTCTTTTGGGGTAATCATCAAACCGTTTTTTACAAAAATGAGAGTAGTAGTTCACCACAGCTTGCAACTGTTCAGTAACAGATCCTTGTAAATCAGTAAGGCGTTGGAATAACTTTCCCAATGCTCTAAGTTGTAAAATGTAACGATCACTCATATTAGGCGCCTTATCCGGCCTGAATGGATTCTCGCCTTGTTGTGCCCAGTTATAGAGATCGTCTGCAGTTTTTGGCCCAATCCCTTCTATGAGCATGAGGACTCGATTCCATGATATAGAATCTTTAGGATTTATGAGTACACGTAAGTGTGCTAAAACATCTTTTACATGGGCAGCTTCTGTGAATTTTAACCCTCCGTACTTTATGAATGGGATATTTTTCCTGTTTAACATGAGTTCCAGGTCAAACGAATCACGTCCATTCCGAAAAAGAACTGCAATATCATTTAACTCATATCCCTGTTCTCTGAGATTCAGGATCATTTGAGTTAAAAAGCGACTTTGATCATTCATATTGGCTGATTTTACCAATCCCGGCAGATCTCCTTTCTCTCTATTTGTGTATAGTTTTTTCTCAAATTTCTCTTTTGCCTGATCGAGTACAGAATTAGCCACATCCAAAATTCGTTGAGTGGATCGATAATTTTCTTCTAATTTAATTAAGACAGTATCAGGGTAGATATCAGGAAATCTCATCATATTTTTGTGATCGGCTCCTCGAAATGAGTAGATACTCTGAGCGTCATCACCCACTGCCATAACGTTTTTGTGATATGAAGAGAAATAACGAGTTAAGTCGGCCTGAAGTGAGTTCGTATCTTGATATTCATCCACCATTACATGATGATGATTCATCGATATTTGCTCTAATAATTCACTGTTTTCTTTGAATAATTGAATCGTTTTTACAAGAAGATCATCAAAGTCCATCACATAGTTTTTTTCTTTATGATCTTTATACTTTTCGAAAATATCTGAGATAGATGCTATGTGACTTATAAACTGAGGATAATCAGATTCAACCATATCTCTTATCGACAGTTGTTTATTGACCGACGAGCTGAAAATTGAATAAAGCGTCGTTTTTTTGGGAAAGCGGTTCTTCGTTTTTGAAATATCCTGACGGCTTCTGATAAGTTGAATTAACTCCATGGCATCAGACGTATCGATAATAGTAAAGTTTTCAGGGTATCCAATACTTTCAGAATGTTGATGCAGAAGTTTGCTGCAATAGTGATGAAACGTGCCTCCTTCTACCCTTTGACAACGTTCATCTAAAATTTGAGACGCTCTGCGAATCATCTCAGCCGCTGCTCTTCGGGTAAATGTAAGTAATATTATGTTAGATGGATCCACCCCGCTTTCAACCAATCTGGCTACCCGATAAATGAGCGTTCTGGTTTTTCCGGTACCAGCTCCCGCAATCAACAAAATAGGGCCGGATTGATGCATAACGGCCCGGTATTGGGCTTCATTCAATAACGATTCATAGTCAATCGAATAATCGGATGGGGTAATTTCGTCTCTGCTAAGAACAAATTTTTTCATAAACGTAATCTACATAAAAGATTGTATATGTAAAATATATGTTTAAACTTATAAAATAGCAGAGAAGTTATAAAGCAACTTTGAAGTAACTACGATTAAAACAAAATATCGATCTCACTGTTTACTGAGTTTGCTATAAAACAGTTTTTGTGAGATTCCTTATGAATTGCTGAAAGCACGTTGCGATCCGGTTGATTCTCCCCTTCAAATACCACAACCGGATTAAGATTTACATGTGTAATCGAGTATTTACCATCTTTATTTGAGAGGATTCCTACCGCTGCATCTTTGTAACTATTGACAACATATCCTCTTTTAGCCGCTATAGAGAGGAAAAAAAGCATGTGACAACTGGAAATTGATGCTACGAATGCTTCTTCAGGGTCTACATTCGCTGCAGTAGAAAAAGGAGACGGTACCACTGAAGGTGATGCTGATGCTGGAATTGCTTGCCCACCATCAAACACCCAACTATGATCCCGGCTATAGTTTAGATCAGTAAAAAGCTCACTTTTTCTATTCCAGGAAATATCAGCCCGATGCTCAGACATTTGAAATTTGGTTATGTGATTTTCTAAATCTCACTTAGAATGTCTTTTATTCTCTCCCAAGATTGATTCCGTGCAGTTATATTCTCTACGGAACCCGCGGGGTCATCACCGGATCGCATATAACCATGCCCGGCTCCATCATAGATCTCATAATTATATGTTTTCGAATATTCATTCATCATTTCAGCTGTTTCAGGAATGGTTGCATTGATTCGCTGGTCACTACCTCCATAAAAACCATAAACAGGAGCGCTTATTTGCTGAATAGCTTCATCGTCATTCGGTGCACTACCATAAAAAACCAATGCAGCTGAAAGCTGTTCTGAATTTGTAGCAAAACGAAAACTTTGTGATCCCCCCCAACAAAATCCTGAGACAACTACTCGGCCATCGGCTGATGGAAGTGTGGTTATATAATTCTGAACAGCGATTAAATCTTTTGTTATTCTATCCGGATCCAATTGATATAGAGCATCTCTCGCGGCATCAGAATTAATAAAATCAGTCGTTCTACTGTGATTTTGATCAAAATCGGAAAGTAGATCCGGTGCAATAGCTATATAACCAGCCGCTGCAACTTGATCAGCAAAACTGCGAACCCAATCTGACAAACCTCTATTTTCATGTATTACAATAACAGCAAGTGCATTATGTGAAACTTCCGGATAGACTACAAAACTGTGAATTGTTCTGTCGCCATCTTTAACTTCGACCCATTCGTGGTGACGAGGAGATTTTTCTAGTTGATCCAATGAATAATCTTGCGAATACGCATTATTAGAGATTAAAAGTAGTATTACTAATGTTAGTAAGTTCTTCATGCTATTGTGAATTTTAAAAGATTAGCTATTTCAGATAATGTAATACATAGAACTGATGTAATGAAAAATGGTGGTTTTCCATTCAATAACAAGTTTAAAATTTTGTCATTTCTATAATTTTAACTACCTAAGTGTAGTTTGAATAAATAGATAAACTATTTTACAACCAAATTTACAATACGACCAGGTACAAAAATCTCCTTAATCATCGTAGTTCCATCCAGATATTTCTGAATATTTTCATGTTGTTTGGCTAATCCGATCACAAATCCTTTATCCTGAATTCGGTCTGAAGGTACTGTGATATTTGCCCGAACCTTCCCATTCACCTGAACTGGAATCTCAATAGAATCACTCTTTAGATACTCTTCATTGAATTGAGGCCACTCTTCGTATGCTATACTGTTTTTATGTCCCAATCGATTCCATATCTCTTCAGCAATGTGAGGAGAGAATGGCGATAGCAATATGACGAATGAATCTGCAACAGATTTAGGTATCGATTTCCAATTGATCGCTTCATTCACAAAGATCATGAGTGCAGAAATCGCCGTATTAAACCGCATATTTTCAATATCCTCAGTCACTTTTTTTATTGCTTCGTGAAGAGTTTTTAATTGTTCACTAGTGGGTTCACTATCACTAATATTTAGAACTTGTTCCTCATTATCACCAAAGAAGAGTCTCCAAGATCGGTTTAAAAATCGATTGACACCCTCTACACCCTTTGTACTCCATGGTTTAACTTGTTCTAAGGGGCCCATAAACATTTCATATAATCGTAATGAATCAGCGCCATAGGTTTTTACGACGTCATCCGGGTTAATCACATTTCCTCTCGACTTCGACATTTTGTGAGCTTTAGAATCAACCGTTATTTCTGTTCCTTTCATCACAAAACGATCTCCCTTTTTTTCCACTTCATTATCAGAGAGAGAGATTCGTTTTACATTTTCCGTCTCTGAAGCTTTCTCGGAACTAATAATCTTTCCATCCTTTTCATATGACGTATATTCTACTTCTCCTAAAATCATCCCTTGATGCACCAACCTTTGAAAGGGTTCTTTAGTTGAAACTACTCCACAATCGTATAGTACTTTATGCCAAAAACGAGCATAAAGAAGATGTAAAACAGAGTGTTCTGAGCCTCCTACATAGAGATCGACCGGCATCCAGTAATTTTCTTGTTGCTTATCCACAGGTCCACCTTCATAATTCGGACTGATATATCTCAGATAATACCAACATGACCCGGCCCATTGTGGCATTGTATTGGTTTCACGAATGGCTTTTTCACCGGTTTCAGGGTCAGTTGTTTCAACCCAATTTTTTGCTCTGGCCAGAGGAGGCTCTCCGGTTTGAGTCGGTTGAAAATCATCCACTTGAGGAAGTGTGACCGGTAATTCAGATTCAGGAAGTGATTTGGGTTGACCATTCACATGTATGATTGGGAAGGGTTCGCCCCAATAACGTTGTCTTGAAAACAACCAATCACGCAATTTATAATTTACACTCTTCTGCCCTACTCCATTCTTTTCCAACCATTCTATGATAGTTGTTTTGGCTTCAGTGATTTCAAGTCCATTCAAGAAATCACTATTAATGCAGGGGCCATCTCCTGTATATGCTTTTCCATTAAAATCTTCCGGTACTTCTACTGTTCTAAGTATTGGCAGATCAAACGTTTCTGCAAACTCCCAATCTCTTTCATCTTGTCCCGGAACAGCCATGATCGCTCCTGTTCCATAATGAGCCAGGACATAATCTGCAATCCAAACGGGAATTTCCACACCACTAACCGGATTGATCGCATAAGCTCCAGTAAATACACCGGTTTTCTCTTTACTCAACTCCTGTCTTTCAAGATCTGATTTTTGACTTGCGGATTCCTTGTAGTTCATCACAGATGTTTTTTGATCATCCGTCGTAATCTGATCCACCAATTGATGTTCAGGCGCTAAAACCATGTATGTGGCCCCGAAAATTGTGTCAGGTCGGGTCGTAAAGACAGATATCTTTTCATTCAGGCCTTGAATTGGGAAATTAATTTCTGCCCCTATGGATCTGCCAATCCAGTTTCTCTGCATCTCTTTTGTCGATTCAGGCCAATCGAGATCATCCAAATCTTCAAGTAGCCGATCAGCATAAGCGGTTATTTTGAGAACCCATTGCCTCATGGGTCTTCTGACCACCGGGTAACCTCCTACTTCACTTTTACCATTGATTACTTCTTCGTTAGCTAAAACGGTACCTAACTCCGGACACCAATTCACCGGTTGCTCGGATTCATAGGCTAAACCTCTGTCAAAAAGCTTTTTAAAAATCCATTGAGTCCATTTATAATAATCGGGATCCGTTGTATTCACTTCACGATCCCAATCATATGAGAATCCTAACATCTGCAACTGTTCCCTGAATACACCGATATTTTTTTCTGTAGTATCTTTTGGATGTGTACCGGTTTTAACTGCATATTGCTCAGCCGGGAGCCCAAATGCGTCCCAACCGATCGGGTGTAAGACGTTGTAGCCCTTCATTCTCTTGTAACGAGCCAGAATATCTGTAGCTGTATATCCTTCCGGGTGACCCACATGTAATCCTGACCCACTTGGGTATGGAAACATATCGAGTATGTAATATTTAGGTCTGCTGTGATCTTCAGGCGTTTTAAAGGTTTTATTTTTTAACCAATATTTCTGCCATTTAGATTCTATTTCAGAAGGTCTGTAGGTACTCATCTATTCTTTTTAAGTCTGTATCTATACTTCATTTTAATTAGGTTTAAATATAAAGAAAATGTCGTAGAGATATGCTTCTATGAATAACATTCCTCAATCCATGAATCAAAGATCAAACCTTTTTTTTATTCCTTTATATTCATCTACTCTCCTATCTCTGAAAAAAGGCCATGTTTGTCTGTGATTTTCGATGGATTTAAAATCTAAATCGGCAACGATTATCCCCTCTTCCTCGTCGGCTTCGTTGATCATTTCTCCAAAAGGTGCACATACAAATGAGTGTCCCCAAAACCGGGTCCCTCCTTCCTTTCCAACACGATTAACACTGGCGACATAGCAGCCATTAGCTATGGCATGACTTCTTTGAATGGTTTTCCAAGCATCTAAGAATTGGGCTTTTTCTATATCCGTTTCCTCCGGAAGTGTTCCAATTGCAGTGGGATAAATCAGAATATCTGCTCCTTTCATTGCTGTGAGTCGGGCCGCCTCCGGGAACCATTGATCCCAGCAAATAAGAGTTCCGATATTACCTACACTGGTATTAAATACTTTAAATCCCAAGTCACCCGGTGTAAAATAGTATTTCTCATAAAATCCGGGATCGTCCGGAATATGCATTTTACGATAAATACCGACGATTGAGCCGTCAGATTCAATTACCACCATCGTATTGAAATACACTCCAGGAGCTTTTCTTTCAAATAGAGGAAGCAATAAAACGATGTTGAGGCTTTTAGCTAAACTGCAAAATCGATTTGTAACCGGCCCCGGTATAGATTCGGCCCATTGAAAATAATCCGGATTGATTTCACGACAAAAATAGGTTGTATGAAAAAGTTCTTGTAACGCAATTAGATTGGCTCCATTTTTAGCGGATTTTTCAATCATATGTTCAGCTTTATCTAAATTTTCAGATAGATTTTCAGTACATGAATATTGAGGCAAAGCAATTGTCGTTGTCTTCATAAAAAGGAATTACGTTTCATTCAGATAAAAAAATAGAGATAACTTTTGAATACTCTATAAAATAATCAGTTAAGAGTGGAGATATTTTCATTTTCAACAACATCACAGATTTTTTCCCGAATTTGAATATGCTTACCTTTTATCATGTTGGTTGAATTTAACAACATTACTTTCAGATAAGAGATTAGATAATGAGTACTACGATTTTACCCGATTTTCATCAAACGATTCCAATAGATATGGTTGGGGTTGAAGAGCGCGTGTCCAGGCTTAATAAAAGAAGTATAAAAAAAGAGTCCAAGCTACAAGCTCTGAAGTTAGCTTTAAGTATGATTGATCATACCACATTAGAAGGTAAAGATTCACCCGGAAAAATGATCCAGCTCTGCAGTAAGGCGAAGAGACCTTATGCTGCAATGCCCGGATTGCCCTCAGTTGCTGCTGTATGCGTCTATCCTACCATGGTATCTACGGCAAAAAAAGCACTAAAAGGCTCAAGAGTTAAAGTAGCAAGTGTTGCAACGGCTTTTCCAAGTGGTATGGCTCCGTTACAGGTTAAATTGGATGATACTAAATATGCTGTTGCAGAAGGGGCCGACGAAGTCGATATGGTCATATCAAGAGGAGAGTTTTTAAGTGGCAATTACAATTTTGTATTTGATGAAATTGCGAGTATAAAAGATGCTTGTGGTAGTTCACATCTGAAAGTAATACTAGAAACAGGTGAACTTGAGACATTAGAAAATGTTCGAAAAGCCAGTGAAATAGCGATGGTTGCAGGGGCTGATTTTATAAAAACATCAACCGGTAAGATTTCACCTGCAGCTACTCAACCAGTTACATTAGTCATGCTGGAAGCGATTCGTGATTATTACCTGAAAACCGGAAGAATGGTTGGAATGAAACCTGCCGGTGGCATACGTAAAGCAAAAGAAGCCTTACAGTACCTGGTTCTTGTTAAAGAAACACTGGGAGCTGAATGGCTCACTCCGAATTGGTTTCGGTTTGGTGCCAGCTCTCTCACGAACGATCTGTTGATGCAGATTATTAAACAAGAAACGGGTATTTATCAAAGCATCAACTATTTTTCTAACGATTAAAATGAGTATTAATCATGTCTGAGAAAACGAAAGATAACGTTTCTAATCAAAAAGGAGGAAATGGTGTTAAACCCACCTCTCCTAATGCAGATTTGAAATTTGATTTCGGATCCTTTTGGCAGTACAGCGATGCACCTGAGAGTAGTGATCATATAGAAATTTTAGACAAGTATGATCATTTTATCGATGGTGAATTTGTTAAGCCTGTCAAAGGACGTTATATGACATCCATAAATCCATCCACCGGAAAGGCTTTTACTCAATTTGCTGAGGGAACTTCAGAGGATGTGGATAATGCTGTAAAGGCTGCGAGGAAAGCGTACACAAAAGTCTGGAAAAATTTGTCCGGAAAAGAAAGAGGGAAGTACATTTACAGGATTGCAAGAATGATTCAGGAGCGTTCACGTGAATTAGCCATCACAGAATCAATGGATGGTGGAAAACCGATTCGTGAATCCAGAGATGTAGATGTACCGTTAGCAGCTGCGTATTTTTTCTACTATGCCGGATGGTCTGATAAAATAGAATACGCTTTTCCTGGAAGGAAACATGAATCATTAGGTGTTTGCGGTCAAATTATACCCTGGAATTTTCCTTTGTTAATGCTGGCTTGGAAAATTGCACCGGCGTTGGCAACAGGGAATACGGTGGTTTTAAAACCTGCAGAATCTACGCCGGTAACAGCTCTGAAATTTGCTGAAATTTGTAGAGATGCAGGACTCCCGAAAGGAGTCGTGAATATTATAACCGGAGCCGGACAAACCGGTGCTGCATTGGTTGATCATCCAGATGTAAATAAGATTGCATTTACAGGGTCAACAGAAGTGGGTAAGATGATACAGAAATCGATTGCAGGAACTGATAAGAAATTTACATTAGAATTAGGTGGTAAAGGGGCCAATATAATCTTTGAAGATGCTCCTTTAGATCAGGCTGTTGAGGGAATTATCAATGCTATTTTCTTCAATCAGGGACATGTATGTTGTGCCGGTTCCCGATTATTGGTTCAAGAAGGAATAGCTGATGATCTGATTTTGAAGTTAAAGAATCGAATGGAGACATTAATCGTTGGCGATCCGCTGGACAAAAACACAGACATAGGTGCCATCAATTCGAAGTCTCAGTACGATAAAATTAATAATTATCTTCAAATTGGCCTTGATGAAGGAGCGACAATCTATCAAAGCAGTTGTAATTTACCTGAAGAAGGGTATTATTGCCGACCCACTTTTTTTACAGATGTGAGCCAAAGCAGTCAAATTGTGCAGGAGGAAATATTTGGTCCGGTTTTAACGATTCAAACATTTAGAACACCCGATGAAGCCATTGAAAAAGCAAACAATACGCAATTTGGTCTGGCAGGCGGAGTATGGACTGATAAAGGATCTAAAATATTTAATGTCGGATCAAAGTTAAGATCCGGAGTGGTTTGGGCGAATACGTACAATAAATTTGACCCCACCTCCCCTTTTGGCGGGTACAAAGAGAGTGGTATTGGAAGAGAAGGTGGATTACATGGTTTAAAGGGTTATTTAAAATTTAAATACTAAAATGTAGTTGTAAGTAAGGTTTAATACCCAATAGATCTAAAACGTATAATTGTTTAATTGATAATCTATGAGTGAAAGATTAGAAGTTTTAAAAACGTATAAAACATACGTCAACGGAAAATTTCCCAGAAGCGAATCTGAAAGAGTCTGTATGATATCTGATAAAAAAGGCAGGCATATTGCGAATGCATGTCGATGTACAAGGAAAGATATCAGGGATGCTGTTGTATCAGCACGCTCGGCATTTAGTGGTTGGAGCGATAGGTCTGCATATAATCGGGGGCAAATTCTCTATCGTATTGCAGAGATGTTAGAAGGCCGTAAAGATCAATTCATCCAAGAACTTGAAAATAGTGGTATTGAACATAAAAAAGCGAAGAGTGAAGTGGAATGTTCAATTGACCGTTTACTCTATTTTGGTGGCTGGACTGATAAAATCAGTCAGGTTTTTGGTACTGTAAATCCGGTTGCCAGCTCACATTTTAATTTTAGTGTTCCTGAACCTTCCGGAGTCGTAGGGATTTTGGGGCCTGAAGATTTTCCATTACTCTCAATTGTTTCGCTCATCGCACCGGTTATTGCCTCTGGAAACTGTACCGTTTTAATTCCATCGGAAAAAAACCCCTTACCATCCATCAGTTTTGGTGAAGTTTTACATGCTTCTGATCTACCCGGTGGAGTAGTGAATATTCTTTCAGGATATCACAATGAAATGATGGATCATCTTACAAGCCATATGGATGTAAATAGTATTGTGAATACATCAACAGATAAAAATATAATGAAACATATTGATGAGAATGCTTCTATAAGTGTGAAACGAGTTACTCATTATTCTATAACGGATTGGATGGATGATCGATACGAGAATCCATACATGATACTTGAATGTATGGAAATTAAAACCACGTGGCATCCTATAGGTGTTTAAAGTCATTATGAATAGTTACAATCGAATCCTTTTATTCTTATTACTCTTTGTCCTTTATTCATGTTCTACAACGGAAAGTGTAACGGATCCAGCAAATGACGATTTTTTGGATTTAAATGATGAGGAAAGAGAAGAATACCTTAGAGAAGAGTTGACTGAAGAGGAATATCTATTATTCCAAAGCAGGAGCTATTTATCGGATCGATTTTCTACAATAGAACATGATATGCCCGAGACCTATTTAAAAGAAGTGATTCAAAATGAGAGACAAATGGATAATTCTGAAGGGTTTAGAATTCAGATATTATCAACACGGAATGTCGCACAGGCAGATTCTGTCAGAGATGATTTCAGGTTATGGAGTTCTCAGCGATTAGAAGGAGATATAGAAGCCTATATCTTTTTTCGCCAACCGTTCTATAGGGTCAGAGTGGGAGATTTCAACAATCGTTCGAGAGCGATTGAATTTTCTCAATGGGTTAAAACGCGGTATCTGGAAGCTTGGGTTGTTCATGATCGTATTGAGCCGAACCATATACTACCTGATTCGACACTTAACACAATCATAAATCCTGATTAATTTTCAATTTAATAATCAAAGATTACCTATAACAAGACAATAAAATAATTTTACACATTAAATCGGAAAAGCATAACATCCCCATCTTTAACAGTGTATTCTTTTCCTTCCTGTCTCATTTTACCCGCTTCCTTTGCCGCTTTTTCGCTTTTTAGTTCTTCATAATCTTTAAAAGCGATGGTTTCAGCCCTGATAAATCCACGTTCAAAATCGGTATGAATGACTCCGGCAGCTTGAGGTGCTTTGGTACCTTTTTTAATTGTCCAAGCCCGTACTTCTTTTGGTCCGGCTGTAAAGTAGGTTATTAAACCTAAATTTTCATATGCCGCCTGAATGAGTCGGTCGAGCCCAGAACTGCTGACTCCTAATTCAGCAAGGAACATCTCTTTTTCATCGGTTTCTAATTCAGCTATTTCGGCTTCAATCTTAGCACAAAAAGTTACCACATTGTCACTATGTTGACTGGCGATATTTTGAACGGTATCCACATATCTGTTTCCCTCATTAATTTCGTCTTCACCGACATTACAAGCATAGAGAACCGGTTTATCAGATAATAGAAACAGATCTTTATAAGCTGTTTTTTCATCCGGTTCAACGTTTAGTGTACGTGCGGTATGTCCATTTTCAAGATGTATTAATAATTTCTGAATGATTTCAACTTGATCCGTAATTTTTTTATCACCTGTTTTTGCCTGTTTCTTTAGGTTATCAATTCTTTTTTCTAATCCTTCCAAATCTTTAAGAATAAGCTCATCTTCAATAATTCTGATATCCCTTTCCGGATCAACAGAACCTTCAACATGAATGATATCATCATCATCAAAACATCGAACAACATGAACAATCAGATCAACTTCACGGATATGAGACAAAAAAGCATTTCCTTTCCCTTTTCCTTCAGAAGCGCCTTTGACTAAACCCGCTATGTCTACGAACTCGATTGTAGCCGGCATTATTTGTTTTGGATTGACTAGATTTGCTAAAATATCCTGTCTGTTATCAGGTACCTGAACCATACCGATATTTGGATCGATAGTACAAAAAGGAAAATTTGCAGATTCAGCACCTGCATTACTTAGGGCATTAAACAGTGTTGATTTCCCTACATTTGGGAGGCCAACAATTCCACATTTTAAACTCATTTAGGACTCAAATTACAAGGTTAATTCAATAAATTTTAAAGTTTAGCATAAAAAATCGAATGTACTCAACTTTCAAGGTCTAACGATTTTTGTTCAATAAATTTTTCATTGGGAAGGATTACGGCTGTTAATTTCCCAAACCCTATTTCGTTATATACGCATCCTGTGTCAATTCCCAGCATACCAGGTCTGCGTATAGGAAATGCTCTGGGGGTATGACCAAATACCACTGTTTTTTCCCATGACGTTTCAAGAACATTCAGGTGTTCTCGCCCCCATAAAAAATAGTCTTGCATCTGCGATGATTTTTTACTGTTTTCGATGGTCATATTAGGAGGGGCGCCTGCATGTGAGAAAAAATAATCCTTGGTATCAAAATAGAGTTCAGTATTTCTGATGAAAGAAAGGTGATCTTCCGGAATATTATTGATATTCATTACGGAGCCATAAGAAGATAAAGTTGTATCACCTCCATTTCTGATCCAGTGATCCATTGATTGATGATCATAGGCATCCAGAAGCATCTGCTCATGATTACCCCTCAGAAAAATACAGTCCCGTTCTGTTTGAATTTTAATTAAAAAATCGATGACCCCCTTTGAATTTGGTCCTCTGTCGATGTAATCGCCAACAAAAATAAATTTAGCATCACGATAAACACTGATTTTTTTCCACAGTTGTTCTATTGATTTCAAACAGCCGTGAATATCTCCGATTGCAATATATTGAAGCTTCATTTTAAACCTGTAGCTTCGATTAAGCCCCTCCCCTTTTTGTTGATTTTATTTTCACTTATTAATCTATTTAGAATAGCGTCTAAAATACCGTTCACAAAATTGCCACTCTTCCGAGTTGAATATTCTTTTGCCAATTCAATCGCTTCATTGATGGACACTTTTGTTGGAACGTCATCAAAATAGAGTAATTCAGATATAGCCATTCTCAGTATAAGTTTATCAATAATGGCTAATCTGTTTACATCCCAATTTTTAATATGATCGTCAATCAATTGGTCATGATCAGATGCACTATCTACTGTTGTTAGTAGAAGTTTTTCTGCAAATTTAACAGATTCAGTATCATTGTTCAAAGATACCTTTATAATCAATTTTGTAGCTTGTTGCGGACTGTTTTTTCCAACTTCAACAGCGTAGATTGATTTCAGTGCTGCTTCTCGTGCTTCTCTTCTGTTGTACATAAAAATTTCTAGAATTTCAAAGAACACTTAAAATACGAACCTTTAAACTTAGCTGAAAGAACTTTTCTATTGCGATTCACTTGCAAGCATCACTATCTTACTAATTCAGGGTTTATAGCTCAGTTGGTTAGAGCGCATCGTTGACATCGATGAGGTCGGCAGTTCGAATCTGCCTAAACCCACATGGGTTGATCTATATTGCATAGTTTAAATCATTTTTCTGTTCATTTCACTTCTGTGACAGAAAATTAGCATCAGAATTATTGGGTATTAATTTCTTTTACATTTTGATGTTGTCCATTTTTAAGCCCTTCTGACTCTATATTTTAGATTTATTGAAGGCATATTGTTAAATAGACAGATTTTTTTTTGCTGATGTCTGATTTTAAATTATTATTAGCTGAAATATAAAACTCACTAAAAAGAATCTTATGAAAAGTTTTGTCAAAGTCAGGTTAAGCGGGATGATGTTCCTTCAATTCTTTATTTGGGGTGCCTGGTATACTGCAATAGCAGTATACATGACCAATGTTGGGATGGGTGATTTAACCCACTGGCCTTATACTGTTGTTCCATTGGGGGCTATTTTTGCACCTTTTTTTGTTGGGCTTGTGGCAGACAGATATTTTTCAACTGAAAGAGTATTAGGAACACTACATTTTTTGGGTGGGGTATTTATGTTTCTTACACCGATGTTTGTAGACAATCCGGTGATGTTTATACTAATGTTGTTCTTATTTAATCTTTGTTATATGCCGACAATCAGTCTGGCCAACACTTGCGCATTTCATCATATAAATGATCAAGAAAAAGAGTTTCCGATTATTCGTGTTTTCGGAACCCTTGGATGGATTGTATCCGGACTGATAGTTAGTTTTGGGTTGGTTTATTTTGTAACCGATGGAATGATTCCGGAGGGTGCTACAAGTGTGATACCTGAAGGGACCGCGTTACCTCTCTATTTAACATCAATAGCTAGTTTTCTATTTGCTGCTTTAACATTTACACTTCCACACACCCCGCCTCCTGCAAAAGGACAGTCTGTATCGATTCGAAGTATTATCGGATTAGATGCCTTAAAAGAACTGGGAAGTAAATCATTTTATTCTTTTTTAGCAGCTTCTCTCCTATTGTGTATTCCACTTGCAGCCTATTACAACTTTACTCAGTTATACTTAACTGATACTAATTTTCAGAATATTGCGGCTACTCAAACCATTGGTCAGGTATCAGAAGTCCTATTTATGCTTTTAATGCCACTCTTTTTTGTCAGATTAGGCGTGAAATGGATGCTCGGCGTGGGAATGTTAGCTTGGTTTATACGGTATGCTCTTTTTGCTTTAGGGGCAACGGAACCTACTGTTTGGATGATTATGGGAGGAATAGCGCTTCATGGTATCTGTTATGATTTCTTTTTTGTAACCGGACAAATATATGTGGATCTGAAGGCAAGTGATAAAATACGGGGTCAAGCTCAGGGCCTGATTGTACTCATTACATATGGAGTGGGTATGTTGATTGGAGCTCAGATCGCAGGGCAAGTCTATAACTTGTTCCTAGGTGAACAATCAAGATTGACTCCTGAACAGTGGGTCTCTTTTTGGTGGGTACCGGCAATATTTTCGGTCGCAGTGTTCTTGTTCTTCATACTAACATTTAATGACCGTGAAGTTGAGGAGAAAGTTCTTGAAGAGACTCCTGAAGTGCTTTAAATGGTATTGTACCTATTTGTGAAGTCATGTAGATAGAATATATAATCCAAATAAATTTTATAGTTTGTTTGGATTGAAGGATATTTTAATTGAACAATAAACTCTAATTAAACTTTACAGAATATGGATATTTTCTTCTCCGGATATGAAATACTCATTATTTCAGTAATCATCATACTTGCCATATGGGATATTGTTTGGAAATTATTAGCCATGTGGAAGGCTGCAAATAGAAAACAGAAAGCATGGTTTATATGGCTGGGTATATTAAATACAGTCGGAATTTTACCAATTATCTATTTGCTGATCTATAAAGATAAACCGAATAACTAATTAAGATTTTTAATTTTAATATTCCGAACCATAACGGGACCTCCGTGATCCTGAATTCCAATATGACCATTGCGAATATTTCCAAATTCATTATGACTTTCAAACTTTGAATTTCTGATCATTTCGAACCATTCCGGGGTCCATCTTTCCAATTCTACAACTGTGACACCATTTTGGCGATGAATAATGTTTGAATTATCAATAATGATCTCCGTTGTATTCCATTCGCCAACAGGATGCATATTTTGGGGTTCAGCCGGCACTAAATCATACAAGGAACCGCTAAGTCGTTTTACCGATTGAGGAGTTATTTCGGAAAAAATATTATTATCAATGATTTGATACTCCATTCCTGACCAATAAATATCTATCTCTTCCTGCTCAAGTACACCATAGAATATCCCGCTGTTACTTCCTTCTTCAATTTTCCATTCTAATTTAAGATGAAAATTTTCAAATTTTTCTATGGTAATGATGTTTTGCCCTCCTTCTGCTCCATCCATTTCTTCCGGTTCAAAAAACAGTGAACCATCTTGGACCGACCATCCGATCTCAGGAAATGAATCGGAATTATAACTTCGCCAATGTTCAGTTGATTCACCGTCGAACAGAAGTTGCCAACCATCATCAATTTCCTGTTGAGAGAGCACATTTATCTGTTGTGTCTCGTTAATTGTGTCATTATCAATAAATTCATCTGAGCAAGCTGCCAGTAAAAATATTGATATTAGAATTATTCTAAGCTTATACAATTGCATTTTCATTTAATTAACTATTAGGGGTTTATATGGTTATAGAATCTGCATATTCACGGGATCCCAATTTATTGGTGATTTCTCAAAATAACTTTTATTAGCTGCTAGAGCCGGAGCAGCAGCTCGTAATCCAAAAGTTGCATCCTGTACTATATCACTTCCATGACGCATAGCATCGAATAGTGTTTTATGATGATGAGCAGTTCCATTCACATTATTCGTAACCCTGTATGTTAATTCATTTGGACTTTGTACTTGCGGACCGGGATCAGGATACCTGTTATTATGATATTCCATGTATTCTTCACGCACATCTTCACTGTAATTATCAATTGACAAATCAGGAACTTCAGCCATTGGAGATCTTCTAAGAGTGAGTCCCCCTCCGCCCCAGATAAGTTCCCCATCAGTACCCACCATTCTCGTTGTACTGCCACCACCTGATCCGTCTGCAAAATTAACACGCAATGATAAATTAAAAGGAGTATGATTTTCAGTTTCAGGATAATCAAAAAGACCCAGCATCACATCAGGAACATCACGGCCATCATCCCAAAATCTGATTCCACCTGTACCATAAATTCTCTCCGGACCCATTGAACCGGTTATAAAATGAAGTGCAGAAAAGTGGTGTACAAATAAATCACCGGCTACTCCAGTGCCAAAGTCCTGATATTTTCTCCATCTGAAAAATTTCTCCGGATCAAAAGGTATTTTCGGCAAATCTTTTAGATATGTATCCCAGTCAATGTTATGAGCTCCGGCACTCGGCGGCATAGAATAATTCCAAGCTCCGGTAAAAGATTGTCTGTCCCAGGAAGATTCGACAAAATTTAATTCACCAATAGCGCCTTCCAGATATAATTCACGGGCTTTAGCATTAAGAACAGAACTTGTAGATTGGCTCCCTATCTGGATTAATCCACCTGTTTCTTTTTGAGTTTCAATAATATCAAAACCTTCTTCGATATGTTGAACAATTGGTTTTTCACAATACACTGCTTTACCTGCCTGTAGAGCATCGATTACAATTTGTTTATGCCAGTGATCTGTTGTTGCAATGATTACACTGTCAATATCATCTCGAGTTAGAATTTCACGATAATCTTTGGTCGTAAACAGATCATTTCCCCAAAATTCTTTACACCTTTCAATGCGGCTGTCATAAAGATCACATGCAGCTACCATTTTTATCCCACTATTTTCAAGTGCTGCATTCCCATCGTTCTGCCCCATAATGCCTGCACCAATCAGAGCAATGTTTATTTGGTCATTGGCTTGATATTTTTTCTGATCAATTTCTGAATTGAGAATTTCTACATTTTTATTCGTTGATTTATTACCTAAAAAAGGAACACTAAATGCACCTGCTGTAGTTAATCCCAGATTTTTTAGAAATGATTTACGTGTATAGTTATTTTCCATAACGACATTTTATGTAAGGGTTAGAAAAAGTGCTTTTTGTTTTCATCACTATTATAGTTTAAATATATAGATGTAAACGTTTTCAATAAGTAACATACATTTTTAAAATAAATATTGAAAACATTAAGAACTTTTTAAGAATTGAGCTTATGTGATTGTTACATAAACTGTTAATTTTTTTAAAAATATTTATTTTATGAAAATTACTGATTTGAGTTTAACTACCACCCTGCCTGTACTCTTCTTGTTTTTGATAGGTTTAAATTCGTCACGCTTAGAAGCACAGACAACTAATCACAATATTGGTTCAGACGAATGGCACCGGATCGATCGTCATGATGGATATGTAACCGGGAATGGCCGTATCTATGTAGTTGGCGGACTTGGTAAGACATTGACTCGAAATGGAAAATCATTTCTCACAAATGATACGGCTTCACTTACACGACTCTCCTGGGTAATCGGACCTAATTACTCTTTTGGCAATCTTGGTTATGGCTGGGAATTGGAAGTAAAAATTAATAATCAGTATACCGGCTGGAACGATGAAAACATTCTTAGCCCAACTCCTGATCTTCCTTTCTGGAGTGTTATTGCAGAAAACGAAGAGATTAAAGCTGAATTGGTTGATATCGTCGTTGAGGATGAACCTGTTTTGTTGAGAAAATTAACAATAAGCCGGCCAATTGATGCAGACGAAGCACGCGTACAACTTTTTTTACCTGTTCATGCTGATCCCAGAAACGGAACTCCTTTTCAAATGTGGAATGGAGAACCGATAGAAGGTCGGAAATCTATTGATCCCAGTAAGATGATTCAGATTGATGAATCATCAGAATCTTTGATTTTAATTGGTGCTCCCCGTGCTCTATGGCAGGAAATATCTACCCCAATTCCGGATGAAGAAGAGTACTACAAACTGTTTCCTTATCGTGCACTTGCAACAAGCGCTGTTTCCACAGATCCTGATGTTAAAATAAAGGCAATAACAGGTGGATTATACATTGATTTGGGTCAAATGCAGGGAGGCGACCAACAGATTATTGGTGTATGGTTGGTAACAACTTCAACTGCGGAAGATATTCTTGAAAAAACCGTAATTGAAAAGCTTAACAGATATAAGTCCCAAAATATAAATGAAGTTATTGAACGAAGTCGGGCGGCATTGCCAGAACCTATACTTCGCAGAACAGATAGCCAGGAAGATCCATTAACAACCATTATTCAATCGACTACGGATCTTGCCCGTGCCACTCAAGCTGAAAGTGGTTGTGTGCTTGCACAACCCTATATGTATCCGTTGTGTTATGTGCGTGACCAACTAGGATCCTTTAAAATTCTAATGGCACAGACTGAATATGAACGCGCTTTTAAAGCTTTGACATTTTATATAGCTATGCAAAACCGTTATGGTATCCAAAACGCTTATGATAATACTATTTTGCCACCTGACCCTAAAATATGGGAACCGGATGCAAATGAAAATGACGGGCACCATCGAATTGCAGAAGTTCCTAGTATCATTATTTTAATGGCTAGAGACTATTATAAAGCAACTGGAAATCTAGACCAAATAGAACCTTTGTACGACAGGCTTGCTTATAATCTTCGAGTACAGGAACCAAGTTCCAATGGTTTATTTCCTTCTCCTGGTGATGAATCTTATACAAATACGGAACGAACTGCACCTCGTGACCGATCTGAAATGACTGATTCAAATCTGTTGTTTATAGGCGCTGCCAGATTTATGAGTGAACTGGCAGAAACATTGGGGTATTTAGAAGATGCTGAAGAATTTTACAGTATAGCAGTAAAAACAGAGCAAGTTCTAATGGATCGATTGTGGGTTTCAGATGGTGAATATTTTGCATATGCTCGTGATGAAAGTAATGACCCAGAAGGAATTGATAAGCGCCCCGCTTTAGATTCATTACTAAGATGGGCTTGGCTTGAACTTAGTTCTCCCCTACATCACATCCCACAATCCAATCTTGAAACGGTTTTGGAAAATTTAATCAACCCACTGCGTATAGTACCTGAAGTCTATAACTTTACAGCCGGGATGAACCCAGGGTATTTGCTTTACGCTTTATCACGAAGTCAAAATCCTTTAATGCATGATGCCGCACAACTCATGGTCAATTATTCTACTGATTCCGGTCTATTTTCAGAATATTATGCTCATGAAGATGGTATTTTAATCCCATTTAGTGGGTCTTTACGTCCTTGGGAATCAGGAATTAATGCACATGCTGTCATTCAATATTTAATTGGTTTTCAGCCGGATATGCCTAATCAAAAAATCTACCTTCAACCTCATTTACCACCCGGTTGGGTCGGATGGCATACTCGAAAAATCGAACTTCATAATGAAGGTACTATGGAATTAAAACTACTTCGTGATAACGAATCTCGTATCATATTTGAATTAACACGTTATGGTGGTGAGAATCCTCTTACATTTGACATTGAATTTGGTGGATATGAAGGAAATTTGGTTAGCGAAGATGGATCTCTTACGCCCATAATTGATCGCCCTGATATATTAGAAACATCATTGGTATTAAAACCTGAGGGTCCTAATGCACACTTTACTACCCGAATAATATTTTCTGTTATTCAGGAATAATTCAATTTGAGCAATCCAATTACTGAATTCACCTCGTAAATATGTTTATTCCAACTAGAAATTTTAAAATCTATATCGCAATTAATTTACTCTATAAAACTAAGCTAATATTTTATCACAGATATCTAATCTTTCGTGATATTTTTCATCTTTTTTAGATTGGTAGATTTATTTCAAACAGCGTAAAGAAAATATCCTGTTATCTCGCACTCATTATTATAATAATTCACTAAAATTATATTTTTGAGTAGAATATTTCAGACTAAACCTATAAGGTTAATTGAAATAACACATATTTTTACACTGATAATGGACACTAATTAATAAAAATGAAAATTTTTAAAAAAATAATTGGTAACGTTTTCATTGGATGTTATTTTAAGACAGTTTAACTAGTAATCTCTTAGAAAAAGAGCTGTAATGAATCTAAATCTGCGTGCAAAACAAAATAACAGCTACGATGCAATCGTAGTGGGTACCGGTATAAGTGGCGGTTGGGCTGCAAAGGAATTATCAGAAAAAGGATTAAATACTCTGGTGTTAGAAAGAGGCCGTGACGTCAAACATGTGGATGATTATCCCACAATGACCAAAGATCCTTGGGAATTCCCGAATGCTGATCAGGTTTCACATGAAGAGGCACAACACTATAAAAAGCAGATGAGAACCGGTTTTACAATTCGGGAATCTATCAAACATTGGTGGGTAAAAGATACAGAACAGCCTTATGAAGAGGTCAAACGTTTTGACTGGATTCGTGGTTACCATGTAGGCGGAAGATCACTGACATGGGGGCGCCACAGCTACAGACTCTCTCCTATGGACTTTGAAGCACCTCTAAAAGATGGAGTCGGTATAGATTGGCCCATACGTTATGAAGATATTGAGAGTTGGTACTCTTACGTTGAGAAATTTGCAGGTATTAGTGGTAAGGCTGAAGGACTTGCACAACTTCCTGATGGCGAATTTCTTCCCCCCATGGAACTAAATTGTGTAGAGAACCATCTTAAATCATCAATGGCGGATCATTTTAATCGTATTCTGACTGTTGGGAGGGTTGCAAATTTAACCCAACCTCACAATGGCCGCGGGCAGTGCCAACACAGGGATTTATGCATGAGAGGATGTCCATACGGTGCATACTTTAGTAGTAATGCAGCTACTTTACCGGCTGCTGAAGCAACCGGTAATATGACATTAAGACCGAATTCTATCGTTAATTCTGTTATTTATGATCCTGAATTAGGTAAGGCAACCGGTGTGCAAATCATTGATGCAGAAACAGGAGAAATGGAAGAATTCTACTCTAAAATTATTTTCCTCAATGCTTCTTGTATGAATACAACACTTATCATGTTGAATTCAATTTCTGATCGTTTCCCAGATGGACTAGGAAATGATTCAGGACAATTGGGCAGGAATGTAATGGATCATCATTTTCAAGCAGGTGCAGAAGGAGAATATGATGGATTTGAAGAAGAATATTATTGGGGAAGACGCCCAAATGGGTTTTATATACCCCGATATAGAAATATTGGGAATAATGACCGTAACTATATCCGTGGATTCGGCTATGAAGGTAGTGCAAGTCGTGAAGGCTGGCAACGCGGTGTTGCAGAGATGCAAATAGGATCAGATCTAAAAAGCAGTTTAACAAAACCCGGTAAATGGACCTTAGGCATGACCGCATTCGGTGAAATGCTTCCTCATCCTGATAATCGAGTTTGGTTAAATCATGATAAAACTGATAAATGGGGACAACCTACCTTGGTCTTTGACGCAGAATTCAGAGAAAATGAGTTTAAGATGAGAGAAGATATGAAGAATGATGCCGCTGAAATGTTGGAGGCTGCCGGATTAAAAA